>Ga0228711_1000673_pt1 | contig 44555 bp, 25 predicted proteins | sample MedpolnodulmetaG_2_FD_177996 | JGI IMG/M metagenome (GOLD analysis project Ga0228711, IMG submission 177996) | Root nodule microbial communities from Medicago polymorpha collected in Santa Monica, California, United States - brown nodules | ecosystem: Host-associated > Plants > Roots > Nodule...
TTTATGTAACCTCCTTCGATTCTCTCTGGATCCACTTTTTCAAAACATATATTTTAATTATAATGTTAGTTATCTTTGGCGGTGCATGAGTAACAAAATTGCTATATACTTGTCTTATTAAATTAACGCACGTAACAAAGTTTTTTTTTTTAAGGAAGATTTTTATTATTTTTTTGTTACGTAATAAAATGAAACTGAATAATAATATTTTTCTTATATGAATATTTTTTTGTTACGTAACTATTTACTTATCTAATGTTAATTTTGTCTTATATGAATATTGATATTTTTTTAAGGACGAATATTGATTATACTATATATATAATTATAATTAATATATTATAATATTGTTTTTTACATCTTGATTAATTTTATCAAAAAAAATCTTGATAATTGTGGTTCGATTCTTTGATTTTTTTGTTAAACTAAAAATATTTAAAATTTCGATAATTGCTTATGTAATGTCACATCCAAACACTTCAATTTTTGTAAGTACTTTTTAATATACATATCCAAACATAAATAGTTTATCAAGTATAAGAGCTTATGATGTAAGCTCTAATGTTATAAGCCTTAATGCTATAAGCATCTATATAACCTGTTTATCCGGGCCTAAAGTTTCACTGAGTTGTAGTTTGTAACATATCAATTTCATGATTGGTTATTATTTTAGAAAGATTCCTTGCATGGTTGGTGATTGTTTTACTCGATAGTGTTTTTTAGAAGGTTGTATTTTCTTTTTCTTTTTTGGTTTTTATGGGAAGAATTTAGAATGTTGTATTGTAAACCAAGCTGTTAAAGTCCCACATCGGAAAGTTTGATATACCATCAAGAGGCAAAATGGCTATAAATAAGTAGTGTAGAACATTTGCTAAAAAAAAAATAAAGTAGTGTAGAACATGATTATAAGGCAATAAAAAGTTCCATATTTGATTAGTCAATGATTATTGGAGGAAATCACAAACCTAATTAAATTCTATTTTAAATAAAGATTTTTGTCCCTTAAAACATTTTTTTTAAAATTTTTCCCATTTCATTTGTGGTTATTTTTCAGATATCGATCCTTTATCGTAGAAGGGTCATGTTAACCGGTGCCTTTGGGGTACTGGTTAAGGAAGTTAAAAGAGAAAGTTTTAAATTAAAAATGTCACTTTTTATATTTTTTAAATAAAATTATTGAAAAAAAATGTGTTTAGTCCCCTTAAATATTTCATATTTTGATTTAAATCCTTCATCAATTAATGGACTCTCCAAAATTTTCCATCATAAATGTTGGCACAGTGACATGTGTATTTTTAGTGACTGGTAATTGATTTGCTACATGAGGTAATTATGTGCATTTGCTACCAACAAAATGTTAATTTCTCTAATTAAAATGCTGGAGAACTTGTTATTATGTCTTTATATATGCTTATTATTATATAATTTTAGTGATTTTTGTACACATTATTATATTAAAAGTGCTCTGAGCTAGCTCTAATTCTTTTTCCATTCGATGTTTGCTGTTTAGTTTAAGCTACGAGTACAATGTTGAAAAAATGTTTAAATGGGATAAAAATCACAATGTCTTATATCAGTTGAGCACAATGACAGTTCAACAATGCAGATTGCATCTCTCAATTGAACGAAACCAGCTCCAGGTTACATAAAATTTAACATGGACTGCACAGTTTATGCGATGGACACGAAAATTGGCGTCGGTATCTGCTATAGAGGATCTGCAGGAGAGTTTATTATTGCGCACTCATCATAGATGTCCAGCACAAGTTCAGTTTCGGAAGGAGAGACTCAAGATATATAATGATATCCTCATCTCTATATAAATTCTCCTTGCACAAGTTCAGTGTTCATTGTTATCCAAATTTCACATCATAATTCATTTGCAGCTGCCATATATCTTCCTCTAGACTTCCTCCCAATGCTTATTTTCCCAATGTTGTCATGTATGGCAGATCAACAATGTCTCAGAGAATTAAGTAATTTTGAATATTCTTCTGAATCAATAAACTTCAAAGTCATTCACGAATCATTCATACTTAACTTTGGAAATATACCAAATAGATTAAGTTAGCATGGTGATTGGCAACCGTTATCTAAATAAGAAAACATATGAATTCTCATTATTAAACTTGGATATTGCAGCAAAGTTTAGTCTAAACTAATTACCAAATTTACAGTTTTCAAGTGTGAGATCTACAAGATTCATACAACTACAAAATAGACACAAGAGTTGTAAAAAAATTTAGTGATAGAAGACGTTTTTGTAGGTGTAGGTACTTTAAACAGTCATTCTCAGATAAGGAAAATTTGTATGGCTTTAGTCTCAAAATCAAATCATTATCTCGAGATTTGTGTGAGAAAAAGAGTTCAAACAGTTGGAAAATTCACTTTTAGGAAATGAATATTGGCATCTTCATAATTCAACAAGAAATTGATATACAGTAAACTGTTGTCACAAATTCAGATCATGCCAATTCAATGAAGGGGAGAGTTTTCTTCTTCTAAATGATAAATATGGAACATGTGGTTGTTGGTGATTATTTTAGAAAGATTCCTAGCATGATTGGTGATTATTTTACTCGATAGTGTTTTTTAGAATGTTGTATTTTCTTTCTTCTTTTTTTTTAGGGGGAAGAATTTAGAATGTTGCATTGTAAAACAAATTGTTAAAGTCCCACATCGGAAAATTTGACCAACAAACCAGAGGTAAAGTGCTATAAATTAGTGGCATAGATAAGAGGCAAAATATGCAAAGTTCCACTTTTCATTACACACACTTGGCATTCAAAAGTATATTGCGTTTTGTTTTTGTAATAATGCATGCAATGATTTATTGAAAGCGGTGTGATGTAATTAAAAGTGATAAAGAACTTTTCAATTTAGTTGTTAAAAGTTTATTGCCTTTTTTATTTTGAAAGATAACATTTATCTAGCTTAAATGTACATTTTAGGCTAACTTTATTTTAAGGTACCAAAAATATGAATCTTTTAATTCCATTTTCTTTTTTTTAATTTTGCCCTACTCCATTTGCGTTCATTTTTTAGATTTTGGTCTCTAATTGTAAAAATAAATAAAATTATAGAAAATAAATGTTTTTATTCCCCTTAAATATTTCATATTTTGTTTTAAATCTTTATTAAATTATTCATCAAATAATGGACTCTCCAAAATTTTGGCACAATGACGTGCATTTTTAATGATCTGGTAATTGATTTGCTTCATAAGGTAATTATATGCATTTGCTACCAAAATGTTAATTTTTCTAATTTAAAATGCTTGAGAACTTGATATTATGTCTTTATATATGCTTATTATTATTATAGAATTTTAGTGTTTTTTTTTACACATTATTATATTATGCTTATTATTATAGAACTTTAGTGTTTTTTGTACACATTATATTAAAAGTGCTTTGAGCTAGCTGTAATTATTTTTTGTTCGATATTTGCTGTTTAATTTAAACTATGAGTGAGTACATTGTACAAAAATGTTTTTTTTCTTCAAGATATGTTTGGAATACTTTAATTATTTTTCATACTAAATAATTATGTATGTTGTAGTCCTTACAATCTAACTAGGTTGGGTTAATTCTGGTTAAAGAAAGTCTCTATTCTGGGTGTACACTTTGTGGTGAAAAGACCAAGTGAAGAATATTGATGCCACTTTGTGTGAAGCATAGTTTTGATTTTGCTATGAAGCATTTGTTCATTCATAAAGTATTTTCCTTTCCTGCTTTAAGCATAAGCTTTTTATTGAATACAACTTACATGATTCAATTTGTTACAAAAGAATTTTTTTAAGTGAAAGATGAAAGCTTGTTAAATGAACAAGATTCTTAATTAGTCTGAGTTCATTTAAAGATCAGTTCTCACAAGATTCTTGCTTCTATACTAGATGCTTCTTAGTCTCGAGTCTTGTTTTTAAGCTTATCCCATCGAAGATTTCCAAAACCAGATTCAAAGACTCTTGGAATTGAAGTAAAAGGGTTTATGCTATAGCTAGATGGAAATGGTGTGCATTGGAAGAAGACTAGAAGTCTGAAATTATTGTCATATCTTTTTGCTTATAGAAATCTGAAATTCTAGCTTGTAGATGACCAAAAGTTGCATCTTCACTCATGTTTGTATGATAGGTAAGTAGGAAAATATGAAATTGTTATGTATCTTTTAGCTGAATTTGTTTATCTTTACAAAAGATATTGAGTCATAAATTGCATCAGATCAACAGTGCCTTAGAGAATCAAGTAGTTTTGTTTATTATTACAACAGTGCTTCAAATAAAAAAGAATTTGTTTATCTTTATAATAAAATGAGACATGGTTTCATTTCGTAAGACTGCAACCCATATAATGTAGTCAGTTTAGTCACACCTATGAATTTTAGCACTTGCTTACAACACTCATAGGCATTCTCTAGATAAACAAATATGCCTCGTCGAGGCGACCAGCACGGTTATAGATATTGACCACAATGAATAATGTGTAGCATCAGGTTCAACAAGATGATCCCTACTCATTGAATTGAATATCTGGACTCCTTCCTCTACTAGCACTGAATGGCTACAAGCAGATAGGACACAAATGAAAGTAACAGAATTGAGCTTGACCATTGATTGTAGCATCTTCTTGACGAGAAAAAGTGTTTCTTTCCCATTCATATGCATTGCATTTGCAAATATTATTGTGTTCCATGGAAAAACATTTTTTATAGGCATCACATCAAAGAAATTCCTTGAAAGACTCAAATCACCGCATTTGGCATACATATCTACTAGAGCTGTTGTGTTTGTCAAGTTACCAACTTCCCAATTCCTGAAGACATAGCAGTGTATCTCCTTGCCTGTTCTCAAGCTTTTTGAAAGAGAACAAGCTGGTAAGATACTACTAATTGTTATTTCATCAGGTTTATATCCCATCTTTTGCATCTTCCTAAACATCTCCACCGCATCTTCAATTCGCCCGTTTTCCACACATTTACCAATAACAACATTCCACTTAATTTCATCTGATGTGACTCCATCTCTGCTCATCTGAGAAAATAGTGGAAAGACCTTTCTCGTATTCTTTGTTTGTGAAGTATGCCGTTAATACCTCGTTCCAAGAAACAAAATCTCGATGAGACATCAAATCAAACACTGCTTGACTTCTCTTACACATAGACATTTTGCATACAAGTTCACAACGCATTATAAACAAACAAATTTTCTATCATACCATGTCTCATCGCAAATCCATGAATTGTTTTGCCTAATTTCAAATCTTTCAAATCTGAGCACGCAGGCAAAATACTAGACACAGTCACCGAATCCGATTTCACTCCATTCCACCCATTTCTCAATAAACATTAAGACCTTGCTGGGGAAATCCACAATTAACATAGCACGAGGACAACGAGGTCCAAGTAACCACATCTCTAACAACCATATCATCAAAAACACGTCTGGCACCCACAATAGATTTACATTTACCATAGGCATGAATCAATGCAGTGCCGATAGAAACATCAGACAACACCCCACACCTAATTGCATCATTAAGAACTTCCTTGACTCTCAAGGCATCACCAAAAGCAGCACAAGCCTTAGCAACAGCCAAGAAAAGAGGTCTGTCGGGTTTGATCCCAAGTGCCTACCAGGAAGCATAGATGTTAATGGCCTCATTTGGAATGCCTTGAGTAGTTAAAGAGGAAATAAGTATTGAACAGGTAATTGGGTCAGGTTGAGGAATATTATCAAACAGTTGGTGGATATGCTCATCAACAATTTTTACAAAAATTAGCTCAGTTAGCATAACATAATAGTGGCAATGGATGTCAAAAGACTTCTAATAACAAGTGTGGAACATTATGTATATGTCCATGTTCATCAACAACGTTTATAATCATTTACGCAGTTTTGAACAGCTCTTAGTATTGTAGATTGTGAATCTAAGAAGGTTTCTTATACTATTGGGAATCCCATTTTATCTCTAATATACGCAGTTTTATGGGATATGTTGTCCTTTTGGAATTTGCAACTCTCAGAGTTCACCGATATGCAGTTTTAGTCGCACAAAAATCATCAATTGTTTTTTTTGTGTACAATTATTACCTTATAGTTTGTTATCACATTCTTAGGAAGGCCAATAAATCCTTGTTTGGTGGTTAAACTTTTTCTCATGTTTTATTTTTCACTTCAATTAATAAACATAATAATGTATTTATATGACTTACAAGAGCATCATATGGTCGTATACTGTCAAAACTTAGCTAATATGTTCCTCAATTCAGTGACAATACAGTCACTTTTAAGGATACGAAAAAATATAAAAAATTTCAATTTCAGGGGGCATTCTGCACATAAGTGCAAAACTTCAGGGGTATTTGCAAAACGTCATGTTGCCTAACAGAAGAATTTGACGGATGGGGTAAATTGATTAACGTTGTGCAGTTTCATAGGGTAATTGAAGTTTTGTTAATTTCAGAGGGGTAATTGACGAAACTTACAATTTCATGGGTAATTGTCTATTTACTCATTTAATTACCTAACTGTTTCTTTCTTCCAAAATTCACCCTCGGCCAACTTAATTGAACCAATCAGAATCTAAAACGACACAACACAAATTTCAAATATTCAAAGAGAAGCCATTGTCAATCAAAACCATCTTCCTTCCAATATTGTTCTTTGCTAACAACTTTTCCGCCGTTGTCTTACACTCAAACTTGTTCGATGTTTACCCCTAGAAGGTTTTGGACCTTCAGATGACTTCTAACAACTAAATTCACCCCTGCTTGATTGCAAAGCTATGAGTTATGCTCGTGAGCTTTGGTTTTTTTTTTTTCTTTTCAAAAAAGTTAAATTCGAGTCAATCCGACATAAATGTCAAATCTGCACTATTTCAAGCGATCATTTCATACGCGCCACTTCATCTTTGATACATAACACCAATTTGCCTACATCATTTTTTTAGAAACGAGAAATTGTATGCTTCAATCCACACACTAACATTTTATCATTATATTATCATAATTAAAATTATAGTCATGATAACTAGTGCCATTTGAACACCAATTAAGAAAAATGAAAACAGACAGTTTTATTTTAATCTTTAGATAAACTTTTGCTAATAATCCTGAGGTACGATACTAAAAGCTGACGAAGGAAACAAGTTTGAATTTGAAACCCAACAAAGTTAACCAATTGAAATTCGTAACTCTTGTATATTTGTGTCATATCTTAAAACAATGAAATTGGTACAAATAATACAAAACATGAAACATTTAAACTACCAAAACATCTTTCTCTTGCCACTTATATACTTCTATTTCTTAGTTTAAACATCCTTTTACTCCCCTTACCAACTCCCATACCTCATGTCCACTGTTTTAATCATTTTTCATGGGAGACATAGAACTTTGTCGAGGGAAGAATTCAAGCATGTAACAGTAAGGGAGGATGAGAAGATGGAGCTGGCAAAGCTCTTAGATCGTGTTCACATCCCCATCAAGGAAAGTTTGGAAGAGCCAAGTGCCAAAATCAATGTTTTACTGCAAGCTGGCAATGTCAGTCAGATGGAGGATGATCTTGACAGTGTCAGTCAGATTCAGATGGAGGATGATCATAGCACGTGTGTTGTTTATATTACACCCATTGAAGCTCTTGCCAATGAACTCTATCATGATTGGGAGAAGAAATTTGGGGGCGGTCTCAATCCGAAGGTAGTTAAGTTAACTGGAAATGAAGAAACAGATCAGAAATTAATGTATAAAGGTAATATTGTTGTTAGTACATTGGAGAACTGGATTGCTTTATCCCCCCCGATGGTTCTCGGGAATTTAGTGTTGGTCTTTTCATCATTGATGAGTTCCACTTAATAGCAGGCCATGGAGGTCATGTTTTAGAGACCTTGGTTGCAAGGATGAGAGCTACTTCCAATAATCTGGAGGACAAGATTGATGAAAAGATTCGAATTGTGGCTTTGTCAACTTCACTTGCAAATGCAGAGGATTTGGAAGAATGGATTGGAGCTACCTCCCGTGGTGTTTTCAACTTTCCTCTTGATAATTCTTCGGAAATTCACATTCAGGGGGTGGATGTTGCAAATTTTGAGGCTAGGATGCAGGCAATGACCAGAGCAACTTACACTTCTATTGCTCAACATGCCAATAATGGGAAACCTTCTATTGTCTTTGTACCTACAAGAAAGCATGCTCCACAGGTGGCTTTGAATTTGATAACATACTCAGGTGCAGACAGTGGCGAGAAGCCTCTTTTGCAGCAGTACATAGAAGGGCTTGAACCTTTTATTAACAAGATTAACGATGAAATGTTAAAAACCACTTTACATAAAGGGGTTGGATACTTGCATGAAGGCTTGAACGCTCTTGATCATGACATGGTGACAATTATTCCAAAATGGTTATATTCAAGTTTGCATTATAACCAGTTCCATGTGTTGGGGTGTAAAATTGTCAACTCATTTGGTGGTTGTGATGGGCACACAATACTATGATGGGCTAGAGAACGCACAAGCAAATTACCCTATCACTGATTTGCTGCAAATGGCGGGCAATGTCAGCCATGTGGACAATTGTGGAAAATTTGTCGTCCTTTGTCATGCACCTCGTGAGGAGTACTACAAGACATTTTTGTGTGGGTCATTTCCAATTGAAAGTGTTATTCAACACTTTTTACATGATAGCTTACTTGGTCAACTTGAACCACATCGTACCTACTATAAGGAAAATGCAATAGTAGATTGTCTTGGAAACACCTTCATGTACAAGCACGTGAAAAAGAATCCCAGTTATTACGACTGCCAAGGAGTTAGTTACACAGATATGAGTGTTCACCTCTCCGAGTTAGGAAATGATACGGTGACTGACTTGCAAGCAAAAAACTGTGTTGGTGGCATTGATAGGTTTTTTACTACTGAACTTGGAAAGATGGCTTCAAAATTTTGCATCAGTTACAAAACCATGGCAAGCTTTTCTGCATTTTTGACACCAGCAACAACTAACTTTAAGGATCTTTTGAAATATTTTATCCAATGCATCAGAGTATGATGTACTGCCAATTAGACTTGGAATAGAAGAAGAAAAACAGATATGCTGGCTCCTTAACAATCAGAGATTTTCTTATGAAAACTCTATAGTTAGAGATCCTCATGTCATAGCCAACGCCTTGATTCAAGCTCATCTGTCAAGAAAATCTATTAGTCAGAACCTTGTTCTCGGTCAAAGATATGTGCTAAGTTTTGCAGTTAAACTCCTCCAAGCAATCATAGCAATAACATCAAAAAAGAATTGGTCGAAACCAACTTTCTTGGCTATCTCATTTAACCAACTCCTAATACAAGCAGTATGGGAATATGAGTCAGATGTATTACTCCAGGTTCCACATCTAACAAAGGAATTAGTTCTTAAATGTGGCGAGAAGGACATAAAGTACTTTGATGATTTTGTCGACATGGAACATAGTGAGAGGCGTGAGATGTTGAACATGTCAGATTCAAAGTTACTTGACATTGATTGATTTTTCAGACACGTTTTTATACCTGAATTTTTGCATAAGGTTAAAAAAGTAGATATAAACTCCGAAAGGATAGAGGTAAGCATAAAATTTGAGATAGAAAGGGATGGAGAATTTGTTCATGCTCCTTTTTTTCCAACTATTCAGAATAAAAGATGGTGGGCTATTTGTTGTAACCTAGATGATCCTTCTTATCCTTTCCAATTAAAATCCATACAAGCTGGGGAAAGTTGTATCATGAAATTCTCTACTCCTAATCAGGAAGGAAGAACAACATTTATTTTCTGTGTAATGGATACAGAGCTTTAAATCCAGCTCCTGTCCGTCTCTATATGGAAGTGAAAGGTGATGAGTTCAGGATAAGGCAAAAGAATTTGGTTTTAAGGTGGTCTTAAAGCAATGGACAAGCTTTACAGTGAAATCAATCAGTGGTGAGTGATAGAAGGTTGTTTTATGCGTAACTTAGACAGACTTATCGTCCAATTTAAATCTTTTACAGTGAAATCAGTTTAATCTATATTTCTGACTTAAATGCATGTGTTTCAGGTTCACATTTCACGGGTCTCTTGAACGAGATGACAAGGTATACTTCTATTTTTCCATCAAATAGTAATTTGGAATGTTTGAATTGATGTGAATGCACATTTGATTGAATCTATAGTTGTTATGTACCTTATTTGCTGGTTACTTCATGGATTATTGTCCACTATTAGTTGGTAGAATATGTTGCCTGTTGTGTTAGTTTTAATTTACATGATAGTTAAGAGTTTCTTAGTTTTTTCAGTGTGCACTTCATTATATGAATAGTGGTCCTGCTTTCTAAGATTGAAATTAGGTTCTATGCCCTTTAATTAGTTGTCACTTGTGTGTGTGTGTGTGTTGAAATGTTTGATGACTGCTACACAAATTTTATGATGTCTGAAGCAAAGTGAAGTTTCTTTCTGTCTTTAACACTGTGAATTGAATTTGAAAGTCATTACTTTTACTCAATTTTTTGATTGATTACTTTTTTTGGCTGCATTCTCTCCGTGTTGTATTGTACCAATCATTGACTGTGAAATTGTGATTGTAATGAAATGCAGATGGACAATTGTGGTGGTGGCTGAAGAGTTCTTGATTATGGAGCCTTTTTTCAAAGTGATTTTAGAATTTACATACATGTTTTATTTTTCATACTATTGGTTGGAACTACTGTGGGAATGCCCATGTTTTCTGTGTCTGAGATATTGTGACATTTGTTATATGGCACACGTAGTGGGTTATATCTCATTTTTGAGGACCTCAGGACATGACAATATTGCATGTGGGCTTTTGTTGATTTTCCACTTTCTATGATACCATGTGTTTCTTGAGATCATCAATTACTAGTTATGCATATGCTTGGTTCCTAATTTTTGTACTACTGTATTGCTAGCCAATAGAGCTGGTACTCTCTCTGATTGGTTGTTAGTTTGTTTTTGGGGTAACCCCCTTTTCATCATAAAAGAAAATGAAAAGCCTAAAAACATCTTCCTCTAATTCTGCAAAAGTATAAGATGTCAAAAAAAAAAAAAATTTAAGTATAGATAAACTTTAGTTTTTAATACAGTTTGGTTAAGAGGGTAAAAAATTAATAAACTTCTGTGTTGAGCTCACATATTCTCATGATTATGATATCAAATTATGTTTTCATTCTAAGGCATAATGTGCATGCATAGTTCCACTTTATTATGTTGACATTTCAAAAAAGAAAAATTCTTTACAACTTCAGATAATTAGCATTGTTGTTCACCTTAAATTCTTTGCGTCTGTCTAATGTTTCGATCACAAATAGGTAGTAAATATAGAAATACATTTACTCCATAGCTAAAGAACACCAACAACTTGCTAGCTAGCAAGTAGAAAAAAGACATTGCATTTTGAGGCAACGTATAAGGTGGTAACTGAAGTAGTAAATGGTCCATTGATCTGGTACTGTAATGAAGATAAGCCGTCTGATACATCACATGGTCGGATTAGATTTGCTACCAGTGGTAACTGAAACCGTCGAAACTGCTATGTATTTGCAGATTTACTCTTCTTCTTTGCATTCATTGTTGATGATGAACTGGGTTTATAAGAAAATATGGTTAAAGCACAAGATGTTTGGTATCAACAACCTAAGTTCATTTTGATTTGAAACAATTTGGATACTTGGAAAGTCTCCTAAGCTGCAAAATTTTGCATATAAATATTGTTACTAAAGTGTTAGTAAAAGTAATTTCACTTCTATGGCGCGGTTGCCTCTGCAATGGAAATTATAAACCAGGTTTTGTAACATGGAACTAAAAAACAATTTGTGAAATGAAATGAGAGAGGCAACACCACTTGAACTGAAGAAAATAAAACTCTTACATAAAAGTGAGTTTGGTTTATATTGGTTAGAGATTAGTTAAGTTTTGACTGAACAAAATAAGACTCTTTCTTAAAGATGTCTTGCTTTTCCACTGTACTTATAGAAAATTACTTAGCTATCTTTATAGAGGGGAATATTGGATTTATGAAGAGAAGATAAGATAAGAAATGAAGGTACAAATCTTGCTAATTTGGTAGAAACTAGGGATTTGAAGTAAAATGATCTCAAAGGTTTCATGTTAAAACTCCAACACCTACATGCAGGAACCTCCTGCAAATGTAGCACAACCTTGTGATCAAGTAATATGGTGGTAGAATAATCAAAGAGAAAATCAAAAGGATGATTAAGAAAAAGTGGTTGCATGAACTGGTTATTCTTACAAGAAAAAAAGAAATGTTCTAATAAGAATATCATCCTTTAAATTCTTATAATCAAACAACACAGCTATTTTGCAACCCATAAGAATTGATTGAAAACTTAAGAAAATCAACTAAAAGAAAAGCTTGTCGAAATTTATGGAGATAATTAAATCGTCAAAAATAAAAATAAAAACATAGAGATTAAGAATCTAACGTCTCAAACTGTCATTGAATCTTGGTTCACACATTTCTTACCATGTTGGTTACTCTTTATCCCTTAGCTCAAACCGGTTGAACTACCCAAACCCCCACAAAAGGTTCATAGATATTACCTGGCTTGAATTTGGAAACTTCATGCCTTGGCAATTCAGGTGGAACATGACTATTACTCATAAATTTAGTTCAAGAAGACATCAGTGTCTTGAATAGTCAGTCAGGAATGTTGTAGCCACACTTGTCTTTCCGGTAGTCCCTCTAGAAACCACAACAAGGTTACTTAAAAGCAAGGCGACACGGTGGCACTGAACATATGAGTAGTTCTGTAAATTTTCTCGTCGAGCTCATGTCAATCATGTGATCAGCAACATCAAATACAACATAGCGACCATAGATGTGTCCACTTCATGAATGCGCCAAACTTGTGATTGTAGGCTAACGTGATCACATTTTTTTTCCTTTCTTTGTTTATCGAATCAATATTAACTTCTTTTTTAAATAGCAACTTAGAACCCTGAATTCCAGTTCTTCAAGTTAAGGTATAATTTGAGTTTGGAATTACAAACAATGTGAAGCAAACAAGTGCCTGAGTGAGTGATTAGTTTACGATGCCTATAGCTTGATACCTCATCAAATGGCATGCGTACTTTGGGATAATCGAGCCAACACTTAAGGTTATACTTCTTCAGCTATCTATTATAAGCAAAAACAAATATTTTTTTAAATTTACTGAATAACTATGTATTTGGTCATTATAGACAAAATACATAAGCTTATCAATGAATATAAGTGATCAAAGAAAGTTTTATTCAGATCAAGCGTATAACCTAAGTAGGAATACGTTGGCAAGTCAGCCAACCGTACTGAACACATGTACCTTGTACAACCATGTCACAATTTGATTGCCATGATGAATTGATGATGTAAAACATTTTTTTTTTGAGAGAAAATAATGATGTAAAACATCTTTATTGATAGTACGCATAAAATTATATTCTATTTTAATTTTGAATTTTGAAATAAATCTTATCTTATTTTAATTATTTTTTAATAAATATCATCTTATTTTAAAATTTAATGGCTTAAATATATTTTTAGTCCTCATATTTTATTAAATTTTCAATTTTTTTCTCTCTATTTTATTTCCAGCAAATTTGGTCCCGTCATTTTGTAAATTTTGGACATTTGGTTCCTCTATGAAATTGGAGGAAAATTGAACTAATGCGGCAAGTCATTTGATGAGGTGGCATTAATTGAGTGGCTAAATTGGATGTCACCTAATTTCTTTCCATGGAATAAAGATTGATTGAAACCCTTAATGTGTGACCACCCTTAAAGATTGGTACACCCCTTTGTACCACTATGTAAAATTTCAGTTAATCAAATATATGGTATGTGTGACCACATTTTTTCAGTTGCGTGACCACTGTTTAGAAGATAAAAAATGTGATCACGCAATAAAATGTGTGTGACCACTATTTTTCCACTTAGTTAACCAAATAAATTCTGAAAAACTAGTGGTCACACAACTAAAAAAATGTGGTCACACAAACCATATATTTGGTTAGATGAAATTTATTTATGAAATTTTAATTTTGATTATAAGTAAAAATGAAATTGTTTTTTTGCTTTCAAACTATAACAAATCAAACTAACCATGACTATCTATTGCAATGAAACCAACGATATAACAAAAAGATATAATCTAAATTCTTATTTTTTTAATGACAGCAACAACAATCTTTATTATAGAAAAATTGTTGTTTAAGGGTATAATTGAGACAATGAAAAAGTAAGTATAGATACATTCATCTAGTTTGTTACACTTTTTAAATGATAAAGGAAAAAAACTGAACATTTGTGTTTGTTACACTCTTATTTTAATATTTAAATTTATTCTTTTCAATTTGTTACATATATTATTTGTATTGAAAATTGAGGGCATTTTGAAAAGAGAAAAAACCAACCCAAAAGAACTTAAAAGAATTATTTTCTTTATATATAGTATAGATTTAACTTTCGTATAAATAGTTTTTTTTTTAGAAAAGTTTTTGTTTTTGTTACGTAATCTAAACTTCGACAAAACTAAATATATTTTCTATAATAATGGTTGCATTAACAAATATGTTCTTCTCTTTTCTTCTATAGGAAGTAACAAACATATACGATCTTCTCTTTTCTTTTATAGGAAGTAACAAACAAATATTTTATTCAGTTTGTTTGTTCAAATCAAATCTTTATTAGATTTTGTCGATATGTGTTATATATAAAAAATAAATATATACTATAGTAATATAAAAGTATCTACCCCTTTTCTTTTAACTAAGGTTGTTACTATTTCTCTGAAAAAACTAGGTTGTTCCTCTTGAATCTATCCTTGTCTACGAAGCGTTCTCGAAGAGCTTAGCATCATCCACGAACTAAGGTATGTATTTATGTTCCGTTTCATGTGTTTTTTTTATAAGTTTAGATTAAACTTTGCCGTGTGATATTAAAATTTATTCATGAGAAGTAATTCATATGTTTTCTTATTTAGGTGACGATCACCATCTTTTTGACAATGAATATAAGTGAAAAGGTCAAGAATGTGTGTTTTGAGAATACTAGGGAGTTACCTGATTGTGTCATGTCTTATATATTTTCAAAGTTAAGTATGAAGGATTTGGTGAAAACAAGCACATTGTCTAAAACATGGATTCATGAATGGGGATCAAGGAAGAACCTCAACTTTGATATACATAACATGTTTGGTGGTAGTAATCGTTTTTATTTTGATTTAGAAGAAGAAGATTCTCCACATTTTAGAGTAGTAATCAGACCTGAATTTGTGGAAAAAGTGAATCAATTCATGTTGAATTATGAAGGTGCCAATATTGATTCCCTAAAACTGAATTTTCCATTAGCTGATGATTATGGTTGTGTAATTGACCGATTGATTTCCCAAGGAATTTCTAAAGGCGCCCAAAGGATTGAACTTCTTTTATCATACAAATCTGCGGATAATTATTCGATTGAGCCATACAGATTTTCCTTATCAGAGAATGATTGTTTGAAATATCTACACCTGCAAAACTGTCTTATATCACCACCTATGAACTTTTCTAGACTAAAAAATCTTTCAACTCTTGTGTTGCATCTAGTTGTTATAGAGAAACATATGCTTTTGGGTCTATTTTCTAACGCCATCAATCTTGTAGACCTCACACTTAACAACTGCGAATTTGATTCTGACTTAAACATAACTAGTCCAACACTCTGTCATTTGAACATAGTCGATCATAGCCGCCATCTGCGTCGTGCTCCTCCACCTAGGCATTGGAAGATAGATATATTTGCATTAAAGCTCTTATGCTTTGAATATAGTAGTAGAGATGGTACATCTACATTTAATAGTATCAAAGCTCCTAAGTTATCAAAGTTTTACTGGAATGATTTACCAATGCGACCTGATACATTATTAGGCATTCAGAAATTAAACCTAATGCCACCTGATGTGTTTTGTGGAATAGAAAACTTGACAAAAATTGTGTTGGTTCAAGTTCTTGTGCCAAAATATTTTCTGCCTAGTTTGTTTTCTAAATGTCATCAACTTGAGGAACTGACCTTATGGAGATGCACATTCGAGTCTTCCATCCATATCATCAATCCAACGTTGCGTCGTTTGAATATAGTTGACTTTTACAGAGTTTCTTGGAACTTAGACATTGATGCATTGAATCTAACTTCCTTAGACTTTCGAGGTCAGATGAGGATATGTTCTATTAAAGCTCCTCAATTATTGAATCTTTTTTGGAACGTAACTAGGAATGAAGAAATCCCACATGCCTTTGATATCATTGCAAGTTTACACCAGCTTCAGAATTTATCCATCAACTTGAGTCATTCACAGGTGAGTTGAATTTTTCTTTTAGAGAAGACATTCTTGTATTGAGGTTAATTAATTGTTACTTCTTTTGGTGTGACAGATAACCATTCTTCCAAAGAGTTTGGGTCCATTTCAATATCTTAGAAAATTGGAGTTGTTCATCAGTGATGAAACGCCTAACCATGATTTCTTCAGGATTTTAGATATTGTTATGGCTTCACCGCGTCTCCAAGAACTCTGTGTCACAGTGAGTTATTCATTCTAGTCTTTTTATGTATTTCTTCTGATTTTATAAATTGAAGTTGTGTATTTACTTGTAGTTGGTTTACATGTGATTTTACTTTCATTTTACGAGCACCAAAGTGATTTGTATATGTACTATGTTAAAAAATAAAGCTTTTACTTTTGAACAAAAAGTAAAACCAACATTTTATGATTTACAAAAAACTCTATCTCAGTGAAAAAATCTCGAATAAATTACGTAGTGCAATATGTATTCTCATTGCTGTCCTTCTTTTTACAGATTAAAGATTTACATTTGGTCTCCGATCATAAGCACATGAAAGAACCTGAAAGATTTTCTCATAACGAGTTGAAATATGTTGAGTTTCGTGGTTGTGAATGCAAGGCATTTCAAAATCTGTTAGATAAACACCTTTGGGGAAATATGAATTCTTCTTCTAAGAAAATTGCTTTCAAGCCTTGTGGTAAATTCTATGTTGGTGCTGGAATATGGATTAAGGGTTATAGCAAGGACCATTGGCTTGGAAGAGGAGTTAATTACATGTGTGATAGACTTAGAGACAGCTTAATTAACAAACTCTACTTATCATTTTGTAGTATTGATTAATTTATTCTTTGACATAGACTAGTATTATTACTTTACTAGAAGATTAGATATCCTTCAAATTGGAGTTATTTGGGTATTTATATGAAGATGGATTGTCCAACACCACTTGAAAACTCATGATATTAACAACACTTATTTAGGGTTTAGGGTTTTGAACCCGGAAAAGTAGACCTTACGAACACTTATTTTGAATTTATCTCATGATATTAACAAAACTTATTTTGAATTTATCTCATGATATTGACAATTTTATTAGTTTCTGCATATTACCTTGTATATTTCAGAGTGTTTTCAGCTTATGGCCTTGTATATCTCACATAGTTTTTAGGCTGGCGGTGATTGAGGTATGCTACATCCCATTAATGTAATCTAAGTCAATAACTACTTTGTTTTTGCTAGAACTAATTTACTATTCTTAGGTATTATCTTACAATTAAATACTAGTTTTTAAACCATTTTTGTTTTATTTTTAATCTTTAACTATTTTAGATAAACAAAAATGACAATAACCACTAAAAAACTCACACACGTAATTGGAGGAGTCGAAGATTGAATTCGGTTACGTTGTACGTTGTAGAAATTTCAACATTTAATCAATTAAATTATCACTACCGAATTTTGTTGATCAAATGGTCGAATAGTTTAACTAAACTAGGGTTCAAACCTCTCATATCAATGTCTATGAAACCAACAATCGAGTTACACCAACGAAATATTGACTTTTTGACATTTTTTATTTTAACTTAACGAGAAAACGTGTAATATTTTCTGATGATAACGGTGCTAAAAGAAAATCCCATTGAAATAATAATATAGAGTAAATAAATAAATAAAGTAGAAATATAGATGATGGATGATGTTGACCGCGTTAATGTTATGAAAATTGCTCTTCTCCAAACGGATCAAAATATCTTCTACGTGACTTAAGTTACGCAAGTGTTAAACTCAACGTTATTTAAGTCACGCTCGCTACATTGGTACATCGCACATGAGTTAAGTCACGTCGGTTATAACATCAGCGTGAGTTAACTCATTGAAGATTATACTTCAGCTTACTAGATGTGAGTTAACTCACGTGGAGTATTTTAATCAATTTGTATGAGAGTCTTCGTTTTTAGTTGGGAAAAGAGCAATTTTCTATTGTTATTTCCCTTCTCATCTAAGTTTCGTTTGTTTCCGTTCATTTCATTATTCTATTTCTTCAAAATCTTTACTACTCTCACTCTCCAAAATCCTCATTGAGAGCAGAGAGAATGGTTCATCACTGCATATCCAAATCCCCATTATATCTTCCTTCCCACAAGCTAAAAATCACTTTTTGATTTATGTGCTCTTCTGGGTATCTCCTTTTTCCATTCCACAGTTTTCTCTTTCTTCTTCTTTTACTACTTTTCTTTCTCTTCACTATACCAATGACTGTCAGCTTCAGCTTTCTACATCCGGTGCGTTTCATTGTGATTCCTTGTTGTTCATTCATCAACATCCAACATTTTTCTAACCTTCATAGTTTTTCTTTATTTGAGGTGATTACTTGGTACATGTAAGGTTGTCAAAATCGGAACTTTACTTCAGGTTGAAAGGGAATAGCAAAATCGGTACTCGTAAAATCGCAATCTAAATCGAAAGATTTTACTCAAGGACTTTTGTAGAATCAATATAAGAAATAGTAAAATCCCAATCAAAATCGATGGACTTTACCAAAAAATAATAATACTAAATATATGTTATAAATGGTATATAGTCATAAATGACTTAGTTTATAAGAAATTGTAAAATTGCAATCAAATTCGATGGATTTTGCCTATTTTAAGATTCTACTATGGATTTGAGTCGTTGAAGTTGAAGAAAGTTACAAAATCCTAGATTTTAGGATTTATGTCAGGATTTTGACAACAATAAATACATGGTTGTTACGTAAAAAAAGGTAATAAGGTGGTCGTTACAAGTATATATATTTTAATTACGTAACTACTAACCGATAATAATTTTTTTTTTTAGTGAGCTAATAAAAATATTTTTAAAAGAATATACACAAATAACGGTCATCCGTGAGCAGAATGAATTAGCAGAAAAAAGAAAAGGTTGAATTAGCAGAAAAAAGAAAAGGTGATGATTTTTTTTAACCAAAATAAAATGAAATGGAATACTTTTCGAAATTGGTAATTTTTTTTTACTGATTCAGAATAGGTAATTTTAAGCCTAACGAGTAACAACTTTCGATAAGGTCGTTACATAGTTGCTTGACATAGATATACAAGTATACACAAGTAACGACTATCAGTAAGCAAAACGAGTACCCCGTAAGCTGTAAGTACATTTCAGTTGACAACGATATGACACGGAATAATTTTCATCAAATTGGTCCTTCTATTGTTTGTCTATGCATCAAATCAATCTCTAAATTAGTAAAAAAAATACCATCAAATAAATCCTTGAATTATCACAACATATATCAATATGATCCTTTGGTGCTTATATTTGAACAAAGTAAAAAGACAGACACTTTGATTGTTGAAAATACCATCATAAATCATACATTTGATGTTCATAAGTCATTACATAGCCAAAGAAGAACATTATATAGTCATCAAGTTATAAGTCTTACATTTGATGTTCATAAGTCATTACATAGCCAAAATGCATAAATTAAACAAATCTAAAAATCATAATTTAAACAAGCATCATTGCTTTGGAAATCTTAGGGTTGGGATAAACTCCATGTATTGAGGTTGAGTAGAAACGGATAACCCGTAACTTGGATATGGAACTCTAATAACTCCAGGAGCAGTTGGATTTTGTGGAGCAGAAACCCTCACTGGTGTTTGTTTATGTATGTCATTTGAAATCACTTGTCCTCTCATGCCTTATCTCTATGTACTCATTCCCTGCAATAAAATCGATCAAATCAGTCCCTAGATTTTTAAAATTTTCAATCAAATCGATCCCTAAATTATTACAGTTACAATCAAATTGATCCTTAAATGAGGGGTAAAAGAGGAAAAACAGAAAAAATGACAACTGAAAAATAAAAACTGCAATTTTTACCATTTCCATCAAATTGGTCCTTGTACACGTGGCTTCTTTGTTGACATGTGTACAGGACAACACAACATGCAAGAGGACACATCATCATCAGTAACGGAGTTTTTCGACGGATGGACCATTTTGATGGACGACTGTGAAATTCAGGGATGAATTAGACATTTCGCAAATTTTGGGGACAAATTTGGCTGATTTTTGAAAATTCAAAGACGAAGTTGGGTTATTACTCCTTTTTTATTCTTCTGTATTTAACTTTAAGATTCTTTACTTCTACCAAATTCATCATCGTGCATCGTTCAACCCCGAGTCCCAATTCTAGGAATTGAAATTTTTTGAAAACTCATATAGGTATTTACGATCTTTCCTTTCGTTGGCCGATTCTTTTCCTAATATTTTTATTTGAGTAGGGATCCTCTCCATTTACTTAAAATAAATGGAGATTATCATTTGATGAGAGATAGATAAAAAAAAAGGGGGGTAAAAATCTTCTCCATTTATAAATTTCTCCATTTGTTCAATTTAGAGAGATAAAGACACATAAAAAGTAAAAAATAATTATTGATGGTGGGACCCACCACTTATTTTTTGTGTTTATCTCTCTCCAAATTGCAACAAATGGAGAAATTTATAAATGGAGAGGATCTTAACCCAAAAAAAAGTATATGATAGGTCCCGGTCCCACCACTATTAATTATTTATATTTTTTTCAAACTTCATTATAAGTACATTTTTTAAAGGTTTTGCTAGAAGACACATTTTATGAAGGTGTCTTTTAGCAAGTTATTCTATGAACATTTGTTAAAAGACACAACAATTTTTATGAAGGTGTCTTTTAGTAAAGTTATAACTAAAAAGTGAGGTATAGGTTGCTATGCTATAATACACCTTCATGAGTGGCTTCTAACAAAACCCTTTTTTAAATTATGTAATTAATTATAATAATAATTTTAACGCATATACACAGATAACAATCATTAGTGAGCATACTGAATGAGCAGAATGAAAAAAAGTTGATATTTCTTTACCAAAATGGAATGGAATACTTTTCCAGAATAGGTAATTTAAAAAAATAATAAACGAGTAACAACTATCAATGAGGTCATTATTACATTAGTATACATAAGTAACAACCATCAATAAGCCAAACGAGTAAGCAGGAAGGTGAAAAGCTGATTTTTCAAAAAAGCCATGATTTTAAAAATTAAAAAAAATTAGGGTAGTTCATGGTTGTCATAGATGACTTACTCACTATTTTCTTTTTACGATTATTAAAGAAGCCATGGATGACACCTACGACTTTGTTTACCATTTCTTTTTTTTTTTGAAAGTAGTCGTACTTTCAAAAAATAGCTAATAGATAAAAAAATATTTTCCTTAAAAAAAAAGGTAAAAAATTATTTATCAAAAGAAATTAATATTATTATTACAAAATTTCGAATGAGATAAGATTCAATGAGGTTATTTATTTTTGCCGTAAGACTCCGTTTTTTATTGATATTATTGTCAAACTAAAATGTTAGTTGAGGTATTGTCTAATTGCTCTCAATTGTCATTCTTTTCTTGGGCTGACAAAGGAACTATATCCCTCAACTTTTGGATACTTAACTGCTCCAAAAAGTGTTAACTTTTGTATTTTGAGGGGCTTTTGAGCGCTACTAAACTAAGAAATGCATGAAGTAAATATAAAACATAAATGTAAAGGGATAAAAATGTGTAAATAGCATGAGTTTGATTGATTGTGTGTTAAATAAAATGTACAAGATGAGTCTTTTTAGAAAAATACTAGTCCAATACTCCCTCTGGTCCTATTTATAAGAAAAAGTTAACTTTTTAGATTCATTCAATAAATAATTGATGTATTTAGCCTAAAAATAGACCGAATACATCAATTATTCAATGAATCAAAAAAGTAAATTGTTTTTTATAAATAGGACCGGAGGGAGTATTAGCCATAACGACATGGAAGGCAACGACTAGTCTCACTCTTTTATTCTTCTCTATTTTCCTTTAAAATTCTTTACTTTTACGAGATTCATCGTGGTGCATCTTTCAACCTCGAGTTCCAATACTAGGAGTCAAAAAACTTTGACAACTCAAATAGTTATTTACGATCTTTCCTTTTGTTGGCGGATTTCTTTTCCAAATGCTTTTATTTATCAAGAAAGAAGCTGGTTAATTCATAAAATGTAAGCGGAATAAAATGTGCAAAACAAACCTTGGCTCATAAGGAAAATGGAAGCTCAACGCTGTCCAAATTGGGGAAACCTCTGATTGTAACCCATCTTGGGGTTCTTCTATGAAAGCAACTCATTTTCTATCTGATTTCTAGAATTAGGACTCCTTTTACTCAATTAATTAACAACTTGTTACCCCTATATTCTAGCCTAGAGAATGTTCTTTTGCTTGCTCTTTAGAGGAGGTCATTAATCAAACACCAAGACAGTTTGCTTCATATTATAATCTAGTCCCAGCTCTTTGGTACGTAGTTCTATAGTAGTAATGGAATGGTCACTAGTGTTTTCACCTCATTTCCCAGCATTATTAAGAATCATATTCAAATAAAAAAAAAAATTAGCTAGTCATCATTTTTATTGATATCAGCAAGATCATAAATAAGGTCACATGTTCTATATTTTTAATTATGATTGGAAATTTAGAATAGCCATAGACCCCAATAGCTTCATTTTTTATAATAATAATATACTACCTAACCCACAATAGTTCCATGAAATTAGCCTCAGTGCCCTTGACCAGCCTTGTCATCAAGGTTTGCCAATTCAAGTGAAGGGGTATTTAGAAGTTCTGCTCCATATTGCTTATCTCAACTACACTATTTTCAACTTTTTGGATCTGAGTTGCTTGTTGGTTGTTTGTTGTGACCCCGGGTGTGAATAGACAAAGTTGAGCTACGTTTTGCAAGATCTAGATTTGGTGTGTTAAAAAAATTAAGGTCTAAGGTTGATATGTAATCTTTCATAGACTTATATTTAGGCTTGATATTGGCCTTATAAAGCATATAGCCAGGTAATTTAATATATGTTTAAAATATACTAGTGAGATTAAACTCCTTTAATATGAGATTTCAGAAAGATTGACTATACATGATATCCTATTCAATTCTAGTTTATTATAACACATTTAAATATGCAAAACCCATTTGGGTTTGGCTTGAGATCCCACAAGGTCTCAGGTTCGATTCTTTTCGGTACTGATTTCGATAGGTTAGGTTATACATAGCTTTATTCTGACTTTAAATATGGCCCCCACAAATAGACAGTAAAATTTGATCAATTAGATTAGTCAGTCTTTAAACCGAATATCGAGTTTTAAAAAAACATTATGAGCTAGTGCAAATGTCTAAAATTTGAGTCTATAAAAAAAAAATTAAATAATATGTAATTTGTTATGTCAAATAGAAAAAAGAAACATTTATAAAAAAAATATGAAATATAGATAAGATGATTAAAGTGAAAGAAAAGAAAGTAAAAAGAAAAAAATGTTGAAGAATATAAAGAAGCCAGAAAATTAATACTAGAAACTAAGATGATATTTCATCTTTAAACTTCTTAATAAATGGCCTTAACATTTCCCTTAAGTAAAAGGACATGGTTACTCTTGTGTAAAAAATTAAGGTGTACAATAATAAAAACAAGACCATTAGTAACTTTCCCTCAAAAAATAAAGACCATTAGTAACTTTTTATACAAGCAGACATTTTCCCCTTACTTTCTTTCCAATTGGGAAGAAAGCGTTTTTTGTGGGGAGCCTGCTAAAATAAATTCTTCCTTCCAACTTTTTAGGAGTTCCAAACTTTGGATTCTCAATTTTCAAAACCTACGGATTCTCAATTTCAATACTCCCTCGTCCCGAATTGTATGTCATTTTAGAAGAAAAAAAATTGTACCAAATTATATGTCGTTTTACAATACCAATGAAATATTAATATTACTTTTCCTATTATATTCTTAACTATTTATTACTCTTTCTTCTTTCAATTTTTTCATTTATCTTTTCTGTATCATTTATTAAGGACAATTTTGTAAAACAACTCATAATATCTCTTTCCCACACAATATTAACTACATTTCTTAATATGTGTGAAATACCCAAAACTTCATACAATTTGGGACGGAGGGAGTACTACTATTGTTATATAAGCATAACTACTCTTCTTAAAAAATTTAAATATGTTTTTGGTCCCTATAAATATATCAACTTTTCGTTTTAGTCCCTCTAAAAAAATTAGAATTTTTCAACAAAACATGAGTTTAATATGAATTTTTATATTTTTTACGGTTAAAAATTCATATTTAATTTGTGTTTTGTTAAAAAATTCTAAATTTTTTGTAAATTTTTTTTACAATATTCTACACATTTCTGCTCAATTTCATTAAAAAAATATAAAAAATAACTTGAAAATAGGGACTAAAAGTAGTAATTGAAAATTTTATAGGAACTAAAGGAAAATTTTAGCATATTTAACCCTAAAAAAATAGCTGGGCATAACTAACTATTGTATGTAAAAAATAACTTTTCGTACGGTACACAATTTCATATACTTTTGTATTCTAATTTTCACTCACTTAAAATGATAATTGAGTGATAAAAACTTTATCCTATAACCTTAAGGTGTATAATTTTGATGTGGCAAATTGTGTGCCTAATTAGATGCTCATCTCAAAATATGTTGTATTTCTCTATTAAGGACAAAATTAACCAGGCCTACTCTTAGCCATATCACTATTTTTCAAACTCTTTAAGAACAAATTATATAAATGTGTGGATGAATCACATTTCTCATTTCTTCAAATTACAAATGAAAGAATGTGTCATTCGCTTATTGAAATCCTCTAAGAAAACGTTGTAGTGTAACACTTAAATTAACAACGGTTCAACATCTTATAAATGAAGAGAAAATAGTTTTGTTCATCCCTAAATTTATAATGAATAGTCATAATAATTCTTCAAAGCAAAGAAATTATAACATAATTTTTGATTATGCATCTTGTTAGTCAAAATAGTCTCTAATATTATATTTCCATTAACGTCATGGCATTGGAGTTTTTTAACAGTTGAAGCGTGATGTGTTAACGTGCGAAGGGTTAAAATAAGGAGTATACATGAAAGACGTAAAATCTCTTAAGAAAAAATAGAAGCATTTGTTTCATCATAAACTATTTTGATTAATGAAGTGTATAAATTGTATTTTGTTATTTTGTTACATTGAAAGAATATTGCACTCTTTCCATCCCATTTTAAATCACCTGATTTAAAAATGTGTATTCTTCACATAACATGTTTTGATCATCTTTTTCCACTCATATATAAAGACAAAATATAACATATAATATGTTGTTGAATTTTTTCCGATAAATATTTTTAAAATATCAAATTTTCATAGTTTTTTTAATAAATTATTAAAGATATTTAAATTTAAAATTGTGCATTGACATAATTAACAGGGTCGTTCCTATGAAATAGGAGGCTCGGTTCTGTTTAAAATAGGCCCCAGTAAAATTAAAACGCAATTCTTTTTATGTAGCTAAGCTTCATTAAAAAATTAGAATCAGAAGAACTTTTAAACACGAAACAAAAGAAAATAAAATTAAGTGAAAGAGATGTGAAATTTACCTAACGGTGTCGTTTGGAATGTCACTCTTACGTCGTAGGAAAGGGGAAAATAAATGGTTTATGCGAAAAAGAAATAATTGTTGTGATTCTTTCAATAAAATAGTTTTTCAAATTGATTGATTAAGTGATTATTCAAATTGATGGTGGTTTGATAACATCAAATTCATGTCCAGAAATTAGAACTACGTTAAGAAAAAAAGTAACATATAATTTTTTAATTTAAGTGAAGGTAGATATTATAATTCTTTTTGAGGCTCATAGTTTTTAGTGGCTCGGTTCGGTTGCGCTTCTCGCACTCTCCAAAATTCAGCCGTGATAATTAATAGAGTAAAATATGTCTTATAATATGAGAGCAGAGTATATTATTGAAAAAAATTAGTACAAAATTATCATTAAATATTAGTTGTCGTATATATACAATACACAAGCAGCTTGGTACCGGTAATTCCCCACACCTACAGTTGTACTATTTGTTTATCCCTCCTCGCCTAGTCTGACACGAATATTTTCTTCCTCCACCACCAAATTTGTTTTTCTTGTTTCGCTACGCATCGCATGCTGCCCCGTATGCAGTGCATGCCATCATTACCTTGATTTCATGCTGGCCCACCTCTTCACATACAGACAAATAGTACAACGGATTTTGGTGTTTGTAATTGTGAGCCTAAAAAGGCAACTTTTGATTGTTTTCTTTACTAGTACTTTTTATGATTGTAATTGATATTTTTAAATTTATTTTAAGCAATTTGTAAAAATAATAATATGATATATAAAGCACCAAAATGCCATGACATGCAAAAGTAAGTTGATATCTAAACATTTAAATGGTTCATGAGTAATTAAATTAACAAGCTCTACTTAATCTTTTCACACTAATTCTTTTTTGTTTTTGCAAAAATTATTCCCTCTCTCTTACATTCCTCTTTTTCCGGAATGTCATGATCCACGATCATAGGCTAAGCGAAAGAATCGCACATGCTCTTCCGATCCTACTTAGAGCACCTCAAATAGTCAGCTTTTCTTTTGGTTACTTTGTGTCTTGAATCAACTCACTCATTTTTAATTTTAATGGTAAACCTTAAAAAAAAACTCATATTGGGTTCCACAACTTTAACTCAAATATTAATATTTAATTTTATTACATCTTAAAATATTAATTTCAGTATTTTAAATTAGGCTAAAATATGGTTTTGCTCCTTGCAAATATGTCTCGCTTTGGTTTTAATCCTTTAAAAAAAAATTAGTTTTTGGTCCCTGCAAATATGTCTCGTTTTAGTTTTGATCTCTGACCCAACTTTTGTGATGATTTGTACACGTGGCACATGATGACTGAGAAAAAAATAGTCCCTGCAAAATATTTTGTTTTTGAAAATAGTCCTTCTATTTTGCAGGTACCAAAAACTAAAAAAAAAAATTACAGGAACTAAAACCAAAACAAGACATATTTTTAAGGACTAAAACCATATTTTAGCCTTTAAATTAATATCAATCTAAAAAAAACTTACGGTATATATTAAAAAAATATAACCATTCAGATTTATAAAACAATGGTAACATAATTTGATATGTGCTGAGTCAAAAATTTGATATTGGCTACAATTAGCAACATAAAACAAAATACATCACAAAAAAAACGTAAAACAAAGTAAGGCAGATATTGTTTTTTAAATCAAAGTAACAATGAAGTTTGAGTGAACCATCAAATTCGTCCCTGAATTTTCACGCGTCGGTCAATTCTGTCCTTCAATTATGTGAAATATCAATTTAGTCTCTGAATTTGTCAGACGTCCATCGAAAAGATCCCTCCGTCCAAGTGCTCTGTTAGCCATATTGAGCTGTCGCCCTGCATGTTGTGTTGTCTTGTACGCATGGCAAGAAGGAAGTCACGTGTTCAAGGACTAATTTGATTTAATTGGAAAAAGTTGAGTTTTCACTTTTCAGTTTATTTTTTCTGCTTTTCCCATTTTGCCCCTGCATTACCCATACATCCTTCTTCACATTTCAGAACATCAAAAACGTCCTTGACCCTTCTTCTTCCCGCTAAAACTTCCTCCATTTTCACCCCTCCAAAATCACCACCATCTCCGGCGATTCTGACGTTTTTGAAGTTTGTGTGTTTGGCTGTGATTAAAGGTAACACCTTTCCTGTTGTTTATCAAGTTTTTGTGTTCGTATTCACCCTGTTTTTGTCCGTTTTTTTGTTTTGATCATGTTGTTTATTTTGTTTCTGTGAATGTTGATGTCCGCCTTGTTCTTTGTTTGTGTTTGTTGCATTTTTGAGACAATTGTTTTCAAGGATCAATTTGATATCTGATTAAACAATTCAGGGACTTATTTGATGGTTTTTTATATAACGTAGGGATCTATTTGATAGATAGAGAAATAATTCAGGGACTAATTTGATGGCAATATTATTATAGTAAGATTACATTTCTCAATCATCTTCAACCTCTTTTCATTAGTTAAACCAACTTTTGGCAGAGAGCAAGCATATAATGACCTTGCTGGGTTTTTTGAAGTATTGGATTTTCTAACAACACAAATTGTAGGACACCAACATTCAAGCACTCTCACAACACCATTAAACTTGGAGCTTGAAGATGAAGTTTGACTTTCATAACCGTTTTTTCCCATATTCCCACCCTCCATCATTTCAGATTCAATTTCAATAGTTATGCTTCAAGAAATTTTGAGGATTTTGGCTTTCAGATTCAATACGAAAAAAATTAGGGTTTGAAGTTTTTTGAATTGGGGCAGAACTGGACCACTTATTATTGGAGGAAATTTTCGTGATTATAGAGTGTAGATTGCAGATTGTGTAATTAGGGTTCCAATTTTATACAATTGGGGAAGAAATAGCTGTTGGGGAAGAAAAGAGCCATTTGGGAAGAAAGCCAAAACATTTTCTGCAAATCAATCAATTTAGTCCTTCGAAATGTTTGTTATTATCAGCCAAATTAGTCCCTGCCTACGTGGCGTCTGACATGTGAGAGGTTAACGGCCACGTCAGCCCCGTTAACGCTCCGTTTGAACAGAAGGACCAACTTGATTGACATTTAACAAATTTAGGGATTAAATTGATATTTCGCATAATTGAGGGATGAAGTTGGCCGACCCGTAAAAATTCAGGGACGAAGTTGATGATTCACTCAATGAAGTTTGGTTACTTTCTGAACGCACGGTACTTCCAGGGTGGTGTACTCCAATGATAAGTATTGCAAAATAACTCACCTTTTGGAACTCCAAGCTGGCAGACCATTGCAAAATAACGCCACTGGAGTTGCTCTTAGAATTTAAAACAAAATACTACTTCATCATTTACATGAAAATAAGTTTTTGTTTTTGAAGGGTACAAGAAGATAAGATAAGTGATCACTTTGTTATTTAATAGATTGACAATGTCAAAATCGTTATGTTGAACACCTTTATTTTCTTTGAATCTGAGGCCTTGTGCCATGAAGTATTCATATCAAATTAGCGAGTATAAAACACAAGAGATTTTTGCAAATAAAAATCTAAGGTATTGACATGATGTTGTATGCTTGAGATTTAGTAGCGTGCTACTCTTTATGCCTTAAATTCAAATATTTCAAGCATCAATAATTCATGTATTGAGTTTGTTCATATAAAGCTTTGTTCGGCCTTCTTGACGAGGAAAACAAAAGGTTTGTTCTGCCTACAATTAAACTATTGTTACCGGATGGTAGAGCTGGCTTCAAATTAGTTAATTTTTAAATCTGATACCGAATTTCCAAAAAATAATACTCTCTCCGTCCCTCAATAGATGACTTAGTTGACAATATACATTGTTGACTTAACATATTTTGACCATATTTTTCTACTAATTCACAAAGATAAATAATAACATGTAAGATGTTGTTGGATTCGTCTCGATGAATATTTTTAAAATATTAAATTTTCATAATTTTTTTTAGTAGAGAATTGAAGATATCAAAGATAAAACATATGTATTAGTACGTGTGTCGGAGTCAACTAGATCATCTAATATGAGACGGAGGAAGTAACGACGATTAAAAACCTAAATGATATAATTTAATAAAAAAAAATGTGGATATGAAAATAAATCTAAAATTAGAAGTTGTTGAGGAAAGTTTTTAATATCATTTTCAATGATGAAATCCTTTAAAATTATTTTCTTTTTCGCAAACAAAGACGAATAAATGAATATATGAGTCGGGCCCACTCTAACAATAAAACAGACTAGCAAACTCTCACTCCCCCACTGAGTCTCGACGTTTTCTTTAAACTACGAAAAAGATGGTGAAGAATAGTACGGTGGTGCTCTCATTGCAGGTTTATATATTTACTTTTCTTTCTTCTTCTTCTTTCTTTTGCTCTTTTTTTGGTGATACTTTTGTTTTGCTCATTTTCTTTGCATTTTTGTGCTTTTCTTCTTCATTGCAGTGAGTATCTCGTTAGCTGTTTTATGGTTTTTTTCTATCTACTGTTGAACAATGGAGTCGAATCTGGAGGACATTGATGAATTGTTAGACATACTTGGTGGTGACTATGATGATATGGAAGTGAAGAACAGACTCTTACTATGTATGAAAAATGAAGCTTCACACTTTATTAATTTTCAGTTAATGATAAGATGTTTTATTTACTAAAACACCCTTATTAATTATAGTTAATAGAGTAGTTAGATGATTGAGCTGCTGAATAGAGTGCAGAGCAAAGTTTATGAAACTGCTCTCCTTAAGCCTGATAATTTGCTGCTTTGTGCCCCGACTGGTTCTGGAAAAGATATCGTTGCTGTTCTTACTATCCTTCAGCAAATTGCTCTTTACAGGAATCCATATAATGGTTATATAGATCACACTGCATATAAAATTCTTTATATGGCTCATTCAGAAGCCGTTGTGGTTAAGCTTGTTCGAATGTTGAGGAAAACTTTTGAAGATTATAGTATCAAGGTCGGGGAGATAAGTGAAGACCCATCACTGACTTGGGTACAGATAGAAGAGAGTCAGATTATGGTGACAACTCCTGAGAAATGGGACACTATTACACGTAAAATCCAGAATCATCGAACATACACGGAACAATTGAAGCTTATTGTCATTGATGATTGTCGTTTTCTCAGTGACAACAGAGGTTGTGTTCTTGAAAGCATTATGACAAGAACAATTATGCATACGAAGAACTGCATTCGGTTGGTGGGATTCTCTGCTGCTTTCCCTAATTACGTAGATGTAGCTCGATTTCTGCATGTTGATGTAAAAAATGGGATATTCACTTTTGATGACTGTTATAGACATGTTCCGATTACTCAGCGTTGCATAGGAGTAAAAGGAACGACAGAGATCGAAATGAACCGTGTATGCTGTGTTATGTCTGTAGTTGGAAAGCATCCGGTTATTGTATTTGTTCAGTCAATGGAGGAAATCGTGAAAACTGCAAGAGCCATCATAGATGTTGCAGTCACAAATGATACTATTAGCAGTTTCCTTAAAGAGGACAGTGCAAGTCGTGAGATTCTTTGTACTCGTACTGACCTTGTGAACAGCAGTGACCTTAAACATCTTCTGCAGTACGGTTTTGCTATTCATCATTCTAGTATGACGAGGACAGATCAGCAACTTGTTGAAGATCTGTTTGCTAATGGACATGTGCAAGTTTTGGTATCTGATAAATCTTTTGCCTGGGGTGTGAATCTCTCAGCCCATACAGTTATAATCAAAGGGACACAGATTTACAATCCTGAAAAGGGGGTCTGGACTGAACTGAGTCCACTTGACGTCATGCAGATGTTGGGTCGTGCCGGAAGGCCTCAATATGACTCTTATGCTGAGGGAATTATTCTTACTGGCCACAATGAGTTGAAGTATTACCTCTCCTTAATGAAGCAGGAACTTCCCATTGAGAGCCAGTTTATTTCCAAGTTAGCTGATCAGCTGAATGCAGAGATTGTTCTCGGCACCGTTCAAAATGAGACGGAAGCCCGCCTATGGATTCGGCACAGTTACCTGTAAGACTGTATGTTAACGGATCCTTCTTCATATGGTTTAGGACCAGACGTCCTAGCCAAAGATATTGAGAACAACATTGAAGATTTGGTAAGTATGTTGCTGCTCTAATTTATCTTTTGGTTTTTATTACCTGAACTGAACCAATTAATGTGTAATTTTTTGATTGATTACTAGGTTCTTTATGCATGTGATTGTTCTTGTCATTTCTTTGATTTAAGCAGTAGAGTTGCACGAGAAAAGAACCAAATCTTATGTCTTTGAGAATTACCTGCTCTAGTTTTGGTTTATTTATTAGTAGGTTCCTTTTTGGTGGTGTCCAATCTAGTCATTGCTATGATTTAGTTCGAATTGCATGAATAGAAAACCAAATCATCAGGGAGTCTAGTAAGACTCGGTCTAACTTTTTTTTATGTTTAATTTTTCTCCTTTGAATATTAAATACACAGGCTCTTTAACTTTATTTGAAGTTTGATTTTTCTCCTCTTAATGGAACCTAGCAATACTGAGAAGGGAACCAGATCTTATTTAGTTTTGGTATTATTACTAGGTTCCATTTTGGTAGTGTCTGTTCTTGTCATGTCATTGGTATAATTTACTTAGAAGTTAGAATTGCATGAGAATCGAACCAAATCTGGTCATTGGTATATTTCCGTAGAATTTAACGCTACACTAACACCTATATTTTCATTGGTAATAAAATTCTGATTGTTATATTATCTAAGCACCAATTAAAATGTTCCCCTGCACTAACATATCAATACTTCTAACTGCTTCCACTTCTCAACTCCAACCTACAAGCTACTGCACTCAATTAAACAGTTTAGACACAATGCAAATGCATGACATATCTGCACAGACTCTGTTGAATTTTTTTCGGCTAAAGCCTTTTTCTGTATTAATATTGTTGTTGTGTTTTCTTCACCAAATTCACATCCTCTTTTTGTCAGCACTTGTATCACATTCAGCTAAACTCAATACATTTCTTGCTTCCGTCTGTACACTTTAAACATCCTTTTATTCACCTCTTGTCCACTGTTTTAATCATTTTTCACTGCTCCTTAAACTCAGCCTTAGTTGTACCCAACATTGAGAAACCGTGTCTTCATGGTAATGAAAATTACTCTATTTAGACACAGGTTCTTGAACTCTTTTTTTCTGTGTCCTAGTTTAATGTATCTCCTTTTGATATTTTACTAAATGGATTTTTCATAAAATATGAACATAATATTTGTGAAATGAATGTTTCTGTTGATCCATTTGAAAGCACAGTGGGTTGCAATATATACATACTGATAATGATATCAACAGATTATTTGGTATTTGAATTTGAGTATAATAACAACCGACTTATCCTATACCAACAATAAGATAACACACACTCTTGTGATCCTCATTTTGTATTAGATTTCAAATGATATTCAATGACAAATCTTTTTGGTATATATTGGTTATTCATACTGTCCTGTATATTACGATTTATGGTCTAATATTGATGTATTGAATCTTGCAGATTGATGAAGCTACTACACTCTTAGATAAAAGCAATCTGGTGAAGTATGACGCCAATAGTGGATGTTTTCAGGTCACTGACTTAGGGCGAATTGCAAGCTACCATAATGTAGCACACAGAACGATCTCCATGTATAATAATAGTTTGAAGCCTACAATGGGATACGAAGAGCTTTGTCAATTGTTCTCCCTTAGTGAGGAATTAAAGCATGTAACAGTAAAGGAAGATGAGAAGGTGCAGCTAGAAGAGCTTTTTAACCATGTTCATATTCCCATCAAAGAAAGCCTGGAAGAGCCAACTGCAAAAGTAAATGTTTTACTGCAAGCGTACATTTCACAGACAAAGCTTGTAGGGCTCTCAATGACATCTGATATGGTTTTTATCACACAGGTTTGTTTCTTACCTTTGAGAAGTTACTGGAAGTGGTATTATATTTCTTTTTTCACTCTGATTCTTTCTTACCTTTGAGAAATTATTGGAAGTGGTATTATAATTTTTTTTATGACTCTGTTTCTTAACTTTGAGAGTTTATTGGAAGTGGTGTTCATCTTATATTTCTCTTCGCTTATTCATGTATTTTTTTTTCTCTCTTTCAGAGTGCTGGACGCCTTTTGCGGGCTCTTTTTGAGATTGTCCTGAAACGTGGCTGGGCTCAATTGGCTGAGAAGGTTCTGAACTTATGCAAGATGGTGACCAAGAGGATGTGGAGTGTCCAAACTCCTCTGTGTCAGTTCAATGTAATCCCAAGTCATATATTAACAAAATTGAAGAAGAAAGATTTGACTTGGGAAAAGTATTTCAACTTATCAGCTCAAGAGGTAGGCGAACTTATTTGTGTACCGACTATGGGAAGGAAGCTTCATAAACTTATCCGTCAATTTCCAAAACTGAACCTTGTCGCACATGTGCGGCCAACTACAAGTGCAGTTTTAGGGGTTGAGCTCACAATAACTCCAGATTTTGCATGGGATGACATAATGCATGGATATGTTGAGCCGTTCTGGGTGATTGTGGAGGATAAAGATGGTGCACGGATCCTTCATCATGAGTATTTTTTGCTGAAAAAACAGCACATTGAGGAGGATCACACTTTGAATTTCACAGTGTCAATAAAGTGTCTTCCTCCTCAATACTCTATCCATGTTGTTTCTGATAAATGGCTTGGATCCCAAACTGTTTTACCTGTTTCTTGCTATCATCTCATTATTCCTGAAAACTATCCTCCTACTGAACTATTGGATCTGCAACCACTTCCGGTTACTGCCTTAAGAAATCCATCATATGAAGCTCTTTATCAGGATTTTAAGCATTTCAATCCAGTACAGACACAAGTCTTCACAGTGCTGTATAATTCTGATGACAATGTCTTAGTTGCTGCTCCAACTGGGAGTGGTAAGACTATATGTGCAGAATTTGCAATTTTGAGGCATCATCAGATAAATACCAACAGTGTCATGCGTGTTGTTTATCTTACACCCAATGAAACTCTTGCCAAGCAACAGTACCTTGACTGGGATAAGAAATTTGGGAATGGTCTCAAGTTGAAGGTAGTTGAATTAAGTGGAGATCCACAAATAGATTTGAAATTACTGAGGGAAGGACAGATTATTGTTAGTACACTGGAGAAGTGGGATGCTTTAAACCGCTCCTGGAAAGCTATGGTCATTACTAAGTCAGTTAGTCTTTTCATCATTGACCAGCTTCACTTAATTGGAGAACAAGGAGGTCATGTTATAGAGGGAACTGTTTCCAGGATGAAATCTCATGATATTGGCAATAATCTTCTTATAAAATCTTATTCAAAGGTTCGGCTTGTGGGTTTGTCAACTTCAGTTGGAAATGCAAAGGATCTCGGAGAATGGATTGGAGCTACCTCCCATGGATTTTTCAATTTTCCTCTTGGTAAGTCAGTGGAAATTCAAACTCAAGGAGTAGATGTTGCCAATTTTGAAGCTAGGATGCAAGCAATGACCAAACCAACTTATATTGCAATTACTCAACTTGTCTAGAATGGACAAAATTCTATTGTATTTGTACCTTCAAGAAAGTATGTTCGTCTGGTGGCGGTAGATCTCATAAAATACAAAGGTGCAGACGGTGATAAGAAGTCGTTTTTTACCGAATCCCCTAGCAGAGCTTGTACCTTTTATTAAAAAGATTAGTGATAAGATATTAAAAACCACTTTACATGAAGGTGTCGGCTTCTTGCACGAGGGCTTGAACGGTTCTGATCGTGACATCGTTACACAATTATTTAAAAGTGGTTTGATTCAGGTCTGCATTATAACAAGTTCCATCTGCAGGGAAGTGAAATTGTCAACTCCTCTCGTTATTGTGATGGGAACACAATACTATGATGGACCAGAGAACTCACAGACAAATTACCCTGTTGCTGATTTGCTGCAAATGGTGCAACCTGTCAGCAGTCCTTTGGTGAATGGTCATGGGAAATGTATTATCTTGTGCCACACACCTCGTAAGGAGTACTACAAGGCATTATTGTGCGGAACATACCCGGTTGAAAGTGTTCTTCCACAGTTTTTACATGATTACATACTTGTTGGAGTTGCAGGAAAATTTATTTTCTTTAAGAAAGATGTGGTAGAAAATTATTTAGCAAACACCTTCCTGTACAAGCGGCTAACAAAAAATCCTAAGTTTTATGGGTGCCAAGATTTGGCTGTTCACATGTCAGATTTAGCAAAAAATACACTCGCTGACTTACAAGCAAATAAATGTGTTGTAATTGGTGATGATAGAATTTATTCTACTGATCAAGGAGAGAAAAATATCAAATTCTACATCAATTACAAAACCATGGCAAAGTTCTCAGCATCTTTAACACCGACAACTGACATGGGGGGTCTTTTGGATATTTTATCCAAGGCACCAGAGTTTGATGCACTGCCAATTAGGTTTGGCATAGATGAAGAAGAAGAGGTATGCCGCCTTCTTAGTAATCAGAGATTTTCATATGAAAACTCTAAGTTTAAGGATACACATGCAATAGCAAATGTTCTTCTTCAAGCTCATTTGTCGAGGACTTCTGTTGGTGTGAACCTTGCTATCTGCCAAAAATATGTGTTGAGCTTTGCACATAAACTCCTTCAGGCAATTATAGCAATATCATCAAAAAAGCGTTGGTTGGGCCCCACTGTTTTGGCTATCACATTCAACCAAATGCTGATGCAAGGAACATGGGAAACCGATTCAGTTTTACTGCAAGTTCCACATGTAACGAAGCAGCTGGCTATAAAATGTCAAAAAAGAAATATATCCTCTCTGGATGATTTAAAAAAGATGGAACATGGTAAGATGTGTGAGATATTTAACACGTCAGACTCAAGGCTATGTGAGATATCACAATTTTTCAGTCACTACTTCATCCCTGTATTGGTTTATAAGGTTGAACATGCACTCGAAAGCCCTGAAAAAATAAAAGTGAGAATTTGTTTTGAGATCAAAAAGGATGAAGAATTTGTTCACGCTCCTCTCTTTCCAACTACTCAGAGGAAAACTTGGTGGCTTATTGTTCAGAGATCTGATGATTGTTCTTTTGATATGGAATCCATAGAAGCTGGGTCAGAGAATGGTTACTTGCTCAAATTCACTGTTCCTAACAGGCCTGGAAGAACAAAACTTGTCATTCGTTTCATGTGTAATTCATATAGGGGATTTGATCGATTTTACGATCTCAACGTGGACGTGGAAGATGGTAAAGTTATGATTCGTGAAGCGATTAAGTCAAAGGAAAACAAGAATGATTAGGCAAGGGGGAATCAGTTGATAGGTGAATTTTGTTATTTGGCACTTCTTTGTGCACACATATCTGTTTTTCCACTTTCAATGATACCGTGTGTTTCTTGAGAACATCAATATAACTGTCTTATGTCTTATGCATATGCTTGGTTTTATGTCTTATGTTTTATTGTACTTCATCCTTGGTTTTGTGCTACTATTTTGGTCAATGAATACATTAGCTTTCTGGCAGTTGTCTCTTACTGTTGACAGTTAATCAGGTCTACACAGTTTTGATAGTAAACTTTGATTTTGTGTAGTGTGTATGCTTCATTTCATTTTTGGAAATTGATTTTAGATGTATAGAATTGACTTTGATTTTGTTTGGTTTCTCTAGAGTAGAAATGATTTTGCATTTCAAAATAAACCAAACAAGTAAGCGAATCCTTAGGCTGAGGTCACACAGATTTAGTCTTCTCTCATTGCATTTGTCTCTTACTGCTAATAGCCCTACAGACACAGTTTTAATAGTAAACTTTGATTTCATGTTTATTTTTTTAAAATGTGTTGACTTTGCACTTAATGCAAACATTTTTTCACCAAAATAGAAGAGAATTCTCTGCTACTTTGACATGTGGCTTACATGACATGATAGCTACTCCTTCAAAAGTTGTCAACAAAAAAAATAAATTACTCCTTCAGAAAATTTGCTATGATATACATTAATAAAATAGCAGAATAATTTGTGAACTTAATATTTCAGCATATGATATACATTAATTCAAGTGTGAGATAACTTCGAACGGTGTTGTCTCAAACCTCCTGAATTTTAATGTTTAGGTGCAATACAATACATAACTAGTTCAAGGTACTAACATCTCAATTTAGAGTGTAAAGCGACTGTTATCAATTATAGATTAATAAATCAAATGTGAATATTATTGGATTGTATTAGAGTTTCACACTAAGAAAGTTTTGGGTTGTTGAATATATGTGTTTGGACATTCACATTAGTTGAGTTAGCTTTAAAATTGAGATTACAACTCATTTAATAAATATTGCGTAGACATAATAACAAATTACAGGTTTATTCAAATAATAACTCTGGATTATTTTTCACTTTAGAATAGTCCCACATATGAATGAGACTCAACTTTTTCTTGTGAGAGTTGAGTATTTTTCTTTATTAGTCATCAATATATGTGTTTAAGGGGAATGAATTATCTCAATTGAAATCTTCTCAATTGTTTCGGTTGTGGCATTTTAAAGTTTAAACATGAAAGAGAAAATAAGAAATAAAATAATAAAAAAAATAAGAGATTGAATTTGATGGTTGAGATGCAACGAGCGAAATCATGGAGAGGATTCTAATCGAGATGATTCTTGTGTCTTAGGTTGTGTATTTTTGATGATATATATGACATTTTTTACTTTATTAAAACTATAGTTAAATATGTTTTTAATCCCTCTATATATACCAACTTTCAATTTTAGTCCCTCTAAAAATTTCATTTGGTTTTTGGACCTCTAAATTTTCTGTTTTCAATTTTAGTCTCTCGTTTTTTAGAAAAGTTCATGTTTCATATTCTAAATGATTTTTTTTTCCGATAACATATCATTGACAAACCCATAAAATATCATTAGTTTAATAATTTAACTATTAAATCTTAAATTTAACAATTTATTCTTTAATTTAATGTTATAGATGAATTAATAAAGATTAAATAGTTAAATTATTGAATAAATGATATTAAAATTGAAAGCGGAAAATTAAAAGGACAAAAAATAAAAGAAAATTTTAAAGAGACTAAACCCGAAAGTTGATATATTTAGAGGGACGAAAAAATTAACCCTTAAAACTAATAGAAAGTTATATTTTTTACCCTAAAACTAAATATCTAGTTTTCTCACTTTTAAACTGACCCATAATGATCTATTTTAACAAAAGAAGAAAAATAAATCTCCATCCATCCAACTAAAATGAACTACAAATTCATAAGTTCCAATTACAAAGCCCCATCTTTCTAATATACCGGGACATATCATGTGGATAGATATTCATATATCAATAACTAACGCCATGATAAAAATATATAGATACTATAACATGATTTAAAACAATGGATTTTCTCTTCTCCTCCCTTGTACTCCTATTTTTGATTGTGTTCGCCTTTTCATCGAAATTGGATCCTCTACAACTTCAGCACCATATTACAACGGTAGATGATTCACATTCCTTTTCAGTCCGGACCTGAATCCTCTACTGTCGCGACCACATTGTAGATGGAGGTGATCCAAATTCTTTAACCTAGGGAAAGCCACAACAAGAAAATTTAAACAGGAGTGGAGTATACCACATTAGAAATTGTTCCACATGTGGGGCATACCCACTTCAGATAAGTAACTCTCAGAACTTCCTTCACCTAAGCTTGGTGATGACCCTTTTAGGTTTTGATCATTAATAGGGTTTCTTTCCATCTTTGATAGTTGACTCAAAACAGCTTTTAACACTTTTCTATCACATGATAAAGGGTCTAAGCTATAAGGTGCTCCTCCAAATGTACTTGCATTGTTATTGTTGGCTAGAGGTAATTTTGGTTCCATATTGGTTGTTATATGGTTGTAGATTGGGTTGGTTTGGTTTTGTGAAAACATGGAGAAGCAGGGCACTTGCTCATATTCATCTGTGTGGAATTGAGCTTGGTCAAAACTGATGTATGAATCCATTAATGCTGGAAGTGATGAAGAGCCTGTGTCATCATAGCAACTACCCATGCTTGGAGGTTTTGTAGCAACTTCTCTGTTTTTGTAGAACACCCTACACAAAACCCAATCTTCCTGTATATACACAAGATTATGCAAATTATTATTATTCTCTTCGTTTTAAAATAAGTGTCGTGATTTAAGATTTTTTGACATAGATTATGAGACACAATAAATAAATAAATAAATAAGTGTAACAATATTATAATATTCTTCGTTAACTATTAACTATTCGGATGGATCTAGAGGAGGGACAAATGTTCCACTGAACTTAGGGTTAAATTGGTTGAAAAATCCGGATTTAAACCATGTAATAAAACATATATGGTTGCTATTCTAAAACTATAACGGCTCTTAATTGTTACAAATCCCACCACCCCATATTAAGGTCATCGAGTCAGCAACTCAAGACCGATCAATTTTGATTGAATAACTCTGACTTCAAACAAATACTATCAATATTTTAAACATAATTATTTGAATGTAACATATGAGTCATCCAATTAAATATCGCAAGGTCTTGAATTGTTGACTATAATGAATATGTTTTGTACATAGGAGAATTTGGTACTTTCATATGCTTACATAAGTGTTTAATAAAAAATTCAGAGAGGATCTACTTAGGTAAGCTACCCAATATATTTTTGAAGTCACATTGTAGCCAATAGCCATGTGAGACAAATTTGGTTTCGGTACAAATAAAAACATATTCCAAAAAGTCAAAAGTCCTTAATTTTTATTTGTCAATCTCAAGTTGCCTCCCTCATTCATACCAGGAAAGTAATGCACGGCTATCACCAAAAATATGTTGCAAAATGATATTTTATATATGATGATACCAATAGGATTAGTGTAAAGAAAAAGTTGACAATTTCTTGTAAATGGAAAACCAAATGCCCTATAGTCATTTTTGTCCAAGAAATTTAAAAAAAAAATACAGGTTTTGCTATTTATACTTTGTTTGATCTGACTTATTTTTATTGTCTCTTCTCCTTTAAAAAAGGTTAGATCAAGCAGTCTTTTTTTAAAAAAAAATCTTAATTAAAAAATGAGTTTATTTTTGTGTACAGAAATTAAATATAAACAACTTTTCAATAAGTCGTTGAGATGAGTTTTTCAAATTAAGTAAGAGACCTATGATAATTATCTATTTTATTATTATTAAAATCAAATTTTATAATCCTAACAAAAAACATTAAGGTAAAAAATAACAACCAACCAACTATAGTTTTATTTCTAACCTTTTTAAAGTCATTTTTAATGTCAAAATTTGTCTAGTCAAATGAAGCCTTGATATGATACAAATTGTATGTTTTTCTTTTAACCTAGTATTGACATAAAAGTTATGGAATTCAGATTTTTGCGGTCACAAAAACCAGATAAATTAAACTCTTCCAATATAAATCCTCTATGTATATGTATATAAACATGTTTACCTTAGAAGATGAAATTTTAGGAGGGCCATGAGGACCCTCAATACGAAACTCATGCATAACCCACTCAGTTTTTCTCCCTTTAGGTGCCCTTCCTTGATAGAACACTAAAGTCTTTCTCATTCCAACAAGAGTGCCCTTGCGAAGGATAGCTCTGTCCTTTCCTGTTGCCTTCCAATAACCTGATGCAGTTGCACGATTTGTGCGCAGTCCTGTTGCATATTTGCGGTCTCTTTGTGTATAGAAATACCACTCTTTCCCTCCCACACATGCTGCTTCTGTACCATATATGTTCATTACATTAATTAGACTAAGAATTAAGAAACATAGTTTATTTTAATAACTATAGAAAAATACTATTTGTATGTGAAAGAAAATTCACAAAAATAGAAAAAAGATATAGCATAGGATAGTTTTTTTAAAGGGTTAGAGCAACAAATAGTTATGAGTATGATAAAAAAACAAAATTAATATTATTTCATTAATATTAATATTGTAAAACGATATATATAAAATGAGATACACAATCTAATCACTATTATAAACAAAAAAAAATTGGTTTATTGAATAACTGATGTATCTGATTTGTGTATAGATCAAATACATGAGATATTCAATAAACCTCAAAAAATATTTCTTTGTTTATAATGGTGACTAGAGGGTGTAATTTTATTCGTTTGTGATATGAATTATATTGTGAGAGTGGGAGTATGTATTGGAAAAGAAATATATATCAAATGGAACATGGGTGTTAGACTTTTTATTTTGTTATATATGATATGTGAATTTAAGTAAGATGAGGAACATGTGCAGTTATAGATCAATAAAAAGGTAGAAATTAATTTTGTGTTGAAGTCAACTATGACTAGTTAAAATTAAAACCAACTGTCCTCATTAACAATATTATCCTTTAGATTAAATGCTCATGACTTTTTTTCCTTTGTCTTAATTATTAGAACAGTAATAATTTTGTTTGTGGCGAAACAGGGGAAATAAATGTATTATTATTATTATTTTTATTATTATATACTCTATATAATATTTGTATATAGACCCAATATACATATCCTCTTCCATCAATTGTTGAGATGTCTTCTAATTTGGCCACTCCTAACAGTTTTTTTTTCATTTCATGATGACATGCTTATATAAAATCCAAAACTAGTTATGGCGATTTCATAATCAAACAGTTGAAATCATTTTCAAAATAATTAAACTACAAACGCATGGCCTACTTTATAAAGCTTCAGTATTGACCCATCATATCAAGCCTAAAAAATATTTTGCCCTTGTTGATATAAAAAATCCATAACTATTTAAATTGACAAAATTGTTTATAATTAAAATAAATATTTCAAGAATGGATAATTATTTTGTTGGCCTTGAAGACATAAAGTAATACAATTGGATTAATCATTGGATTTAATTTGTATGCACAAATAGGTAAAATAATTTTAGACATGCATCCAATTAGATTTCACCATTTACATATTTATGTATGTAATTGAGAAAAATATATTGTGGAATGAGCCTAATTATATCTTGATAAAAAAATTATATCATTGGCGCATACAAATTAATCTTAGTTATATTTAGTATTTCATATATAGTAAATTACTTTCTTAAAAAAAAAATTAAGAACACAAATTAATCTTAGTTATATTTAGTATTTCATATATAGTAAATTACTTTCTTAAAAAAAAATTAAAAACAAAAACAATAATAGTGGGAGTCGACTTACTCGCTTGCGTTAGAGTTACTCTGCTTAATAACTTCTCTTAAACACAAATATTTTTTTTAAAGATCTTTCTAAACACAAATATAATCGTTAAATATTTTTAAATTATCCTCATGATCATGCATATAAACCATTATATATGCAATTTTGACTGTCCTCCTAATGATAAGTCTCTCTCAGCACTTTGTATCTTTTCTTTTTGACATGAAAGTAAGATGGACATAGACATAGTTTGGTCCATCAACAATCAGAAAAACTTGAGAGTTCAATCACTTTACTATATGACATGTAAGTTAATCACGATCATGTATAGGCGTGTTGTTGCATTGTACACAATTATTTGCATTATGATGATGAAAATCACTATCAAAGTCTTTATAACAGGACAAATTCAGTGTGTCAATTTATTCCAAATAAAATTATTTTTAATTAATTAAGGTGATGATATATATCTTGCAAATAATGTTAGAAAGTATTGTAATCTTATAGAGTATATGATTTTTAGAGCTTACTGTTCAAAGATACTAACCTCAACTGTCTACATCCCTTTCCATGGTGCGTGTATGTATATGAATGAATTCGTGTAAACATTTTATAGAAACAATTTTTTTTTGTATAGAAATAGTATTAATATTTTTTTAAATAATAAACCGTTTTCTGATGTATTTTTTCCTAAGTAAAAATAATATTATTTTCTAATATGTTTTTATTTATTATATAGTACTTGAGTGCAGCCACCTGTACCTACCTATCTCTATTATATATATATGCCTGGGATTAGGAATTAATAATAACCATGCCATACATTAAAATACAAAGGCTTATGTCAACTTATGACCCACATAAAAAATGCAGATTGGAAATAATGTTATGTTCGATCTAATTTTTTCACACAGGAATAAAAATTTGACGTTTACTAGAAAAAAAATTAGAGACGGGAAAAGACAAGATTCATCTAAAATTTGGTGACCAAATTTATTTTTTCTGTCTTTGATTTACGTAGTTATTGCAACTTTTTCTTACACTGCATATTCAATTAACATCTAACCATCATAGATTCAATGAGTAAATGAAAATTTGAGTATGTATCAGTTTCCTTTAGGCTCTTCCATTTATCAATATGCATGAATTAAGCAGCTAATCATAGCTAGTAACCATTGTTCAAGGATCAAAAGATTATGGACTCTTGTAATATGATATATTTCCAAGACACTAAATCATATAGTCAAGTTCTGGCCTTTCTCAATTGGAAATTAAATTAACTTGATATTTTGTAATACATCATTAGTCACCGTTAACAACTATCAATCATTTGGTTATTAAGAAAAAACAAGTATCAATCATTTGTACCAAAAAAAAAAGTATCAATTATTATTTTCATATCAAAGAACATACTACACAAGTATACATGCAGATTGTGATTATTATAGGCATTACAGTTGCTATCATCACCTCAATTTACCCTTATCAAAATTTAATAAAGAACAAGAATTAATTTACTTAAAAAAAAAAAAAAAAAAAATTAATAAAAAAAA
>Ga0228711_1000674_pt1 | contig 44548 bp, 16 predicted proteins | sample MedpolnodulmetaG_2_FD_177996 | JGI IMG/M metagenome (GOLD analysis project Ga0228711, IMG submission 177996) | Root nodule microbial communities from Medicago polymorpha collected in Santa Monica, California, United States - brown nodules | ecosystem: Host-associated > Plants > Roots > Nodule...
ATTGAAGTGATCTTAGGCACATGTTAAGTACCTCTCAATAATATTAAAATGAAGTAGGATTTTATGAACCTCTAACATGTTATGTATCTTTACTGTACTTTCAAAAAATTACCATTGAAGTGATCTTAGGCACATGTTAAGTACCTCTCAATAATATTAAAATGAAGTAGGATTTTATGAACCTCTAACATGTTATGTATCTTTACTGTACTTTCAAAAAATTACCATTGAAGTGATCTTTGGCACATGTTAAGTACCTCTCAATAATATTAAAGATGAAGTAGGATTTTATGAACCTCTTAAGCAATGCAAAGCCAACATGGTGACATTATCAATTCCTGCCATCAGTTCAGTATTTGTAAAAATGGATGATTGATGCAAGAAAAAAGCATAAGGGCGGACCACTATTTATAGATGGATTTGAGGCAATTTGAAATTGAATCATGCTGACAGTTGAATCATGAATTCAATTGGGGAGTTCTAGAGTCTCTTTGGGGAATGGAAAATCACTTCTGCATGGGGAGATAAATTGAAAGCACATGTTAATTAGGTGGTTGGGATGATAGGAAGAAATTAATGCAGGTTTTGGCAGGGAATTTCAGATAGAAATTAGGGCAACATGACAGCATGGCAGGACTTGCGTTTAGAATAAGGGATATAAAGAATACTAGACTCTTGACCCGTGCGAGAGTGCGTTATATTATTCGATAACCAACAATGAATTAGTTATTTCCCTAAAAAACAATGAATTAGTTATTAACATATGACAATATGTTAATAAAACATTCATATTATGTTTGGAAAAAAAAAAGACAATACTTTAATAATGATATGCAAAATAATAAATTTATCACCAAAGTCAATTTGTTAATTATAGGAGTTAACTAAAATACATTTTGAAATATTTCTCTATAAACTTCATTTGATGTTACATTTGTATCATCACCTTTCTCATCAATAACAAATATCTTCAAGTCTTTTCTTGAAGTAATTCTAGTCATAGCAACGTATAGTTGCCCATGTGAGAAAATTGATTGAGGCATATATACTCCAATATATTTAAGTGACTGCCCCTAACTTTTATTGATATTCATAGCAAATGAAACAACCAATCGACATTGTCTTTGTTGAAACGACCAATGACACTCTTACCAGCATGTCTGCTATATTATTCGTAAAATAGAAGAGTACAATACTGATATAATTGATATTTTATTTATCGTCCACCATGCTATTAATAAGAGTACAATAATCATGAATAAATTTTGTCAAATTGATCGTAAATAGTAGTGTATTCTTGATTTAACTTGGAAGGAATATTATAAAATATTAGGGAGATTGCTCTATAGGCACTCCAGGAGCAATTTGCTCAACTTTCAAATGATGTGGATCGAAAAATAGCTTATGAATTATTTTGAGGCAAAAAAAAAAACCACCAAGATAAGTTCTAATAGGTTTGTACCTTTAGAAGATTTGTTCCAATAAATCGATAAGCATTTTAGAAAAACTGATGGCCGTATAGAGCAAAATTTTTTACAAAGAATTACGTTGGTTTATTACTGACAAACATATTAGTGTTAACAAAAATTAGTCGATGTATGTTCCAAACCATTGAAAAAATAAAACATAGCTCTAGATTCAAAATTTCACCTTATTTAAATTGTACCATGCAATAAATCTACAATTTGATAGATGATGAAAATGGAAATAACTTAACATGCTCGTAAAACTGCAGTCACCTCTCCTAAACAAAAAATATTGCTCTGTCTGAAAAAGAGGTTTGAATACTACATTTCCCATAGGTGTGACTAATCTAGTTCATAGTCCAAAATGTGGAACGATCCTCACATGTATGACATTTTTATTAGATGTTTCAAATATTCCAAGCTTGACAGATAATCCTTCAAAGAACCTTCATACTTTCCAGAGAATAGCCCACTGTTTAGAAATTGCACATGTCACCTCTGTTTTTTTTTAGGCAGGTCATCTATGAATCATGGTGAAAATTCAATACACACTTTCAGCAATAGCCAAAGTAATCAACCAAAGCCACTTCTGCCAAAGAACAACAGAGCCTAGATGTAAGTAACATGCTTCATTACACCAAAGCTAAAAATCATTATGTAAAAAGGCTTTGAGTTAAATGGTATCAATACCTATTCATTGTAGGGAGAAACATATAAATTTACATATTATGAAAGTTAAAAAATGCATATAGCTCATAATTAAAAACCAGGAAAAATAATTAAGAATACTAAATTGGGCAATGAGAGAATAAAGAGATGAACTATGAATATTATATGAAGATTCATAAAGAATTTGTCTGCAGATATCAGTAAACAAATAGTAGTGAAATCAGTACCTCGATAACAAATTGAATATTCTTCTTTTTAGTGTTTTTGGACATAAAAGATGCTTTCGCTTCTCATCCTACGCAATATGAGGAAGAAATCCAAGTTTAGTGTTGAACATTTCTAGACTATCAGTATCAAAACATACTAAAATGAACATTATCATAACCATATAATTCCTTAACTACCAATTAGTATAGCAACCAATTCTATTCTCCAATCCTCAAGTTAAATTAAATAAAATAAAAACACTATAAACAAAGAGACTTTGGATATCAACAGAATTGAAACAACTATGGAACCTGCAGTGCACAACCAGCCATCATCAATGAGCATCAAACTGCTCCACCCAACAAGACCCCTACATCAGAGCACTAAGCACAACCCCATGCTAGTTTTATACTACCATCTATTACTCACACTCCTCGCAAACCCTTCGATATATTTGTCACGTAAGAAGAAGATTGCAGTGTGAGGTTGGTGGTGAAGAAGCTTCTGGTAGTGTCAATTTGATTTGGATTTCAGAGGTGACGGAGAAGGAAAAAGGAGATAAGAAGTACTTGCTGGAAAATGATGAAATATATACTAATATCACTAAGAAAAGATGAAGGACTGAAGGAGGGAATATAAGAAGTGTTGCATTTGAAAAATGCTTTGAGTAGTTACTGGACTTGATATCATTAAATGCAGTTAGACTCACGAAAAAAAATGAGGGGCGCTGGTTATTATTTGTAGATTTACTATGCAAAGTTTAGTCAGTCAAGATAAGGGCTATTAATTAGGAGTAGTTGAGTTTTAATTAAGAATAGGGTGGGCCAGGGTTAAAGCAAAATGGCGGGTTAGCATTTTAATTAAGTAAGATTCCTCTTCTGTAATTTAAAGGGTTCCCCCACCCCTACGCCCCCAATGTTGGTTTTCCAATTTGTCTGGGTTTTTTTTCTCCAATTTATGGGTTTCTTCCCACAATTTTGTTCAGGTCCTCTCATGAGTGCTAGTGCTCTTATAGGTGGTTGAATTGGTGGTGATCTTGCGACAAAAACATCAAGGTAGACAACAGGTCCCAAAGTTCACAAGTCTTTCTAAGCAAAATTCAAAATAAAATATTTCAATTCAGACCCTTAAGTCATTCACTTATTGACAAAATAGTCCCTCAAATTTTAAATGAAATAACAATTTAGTCCCTGAGTTTACATACCCTATGCATAGATCCTCGTGTTTCTACTTGTAACCATGCTTGGCACCTACTAAAAATCAATGGGTCATCAAAAGGTCCAAATTATGACGGTAATTAGGGATGGGAATAGGCCAGACCAGGCTTTGATAGGCTTGAGCCTAGCCTACGAAATTTTTAGTAAGCCTATGGCCTTTCATAGGCCTATTTTTTTTGGCCTGGCCTGGCCTATTTAAAAGCATGGCCTAGAAGTCTATTTACATGCCTACTTCATATTAAAGTCATAAAATATTCAATTTTCTCTACTTCTAAATAGGCCAAACTGGCCTCAAAGCCTATTTCACTGTAAGACTTGTCTATTGCTATAAGGCTCTAAAAACCTATTTCACTATAAGGCCTCAAAGCCTATGTAAAAAGTCTATTATTTGTGTTTTTTCTTAATTTTTATGTTTAATATAAATTATATTTTAATATAAATAAAAAATAAATTTTAATAATATGCATGAATAGGCCGGCCTATCAGGCTTCGTAGGCTTTTTTGATAGCCTAAGCTTGACCTATTTACTTAAATAGGCTTTTTCAAAAGCCTAAGCTTGACCTTTTTCATAAACAGGTCAGGCCATGCCAGGCTTAAACAGGCCAGGCCGTAGGCCCCTGTAGGCTGGTCTGGCCTATTCCCAACCCTAACAATAATATTTCAAAGAGTATTACTTTTTCCACCCTGTTGCCTTCTCACGCGCCTTGTAAAATTTTCAAAAATGCCCCTTTGCAGTCCGGATTACGTAATCTAGATTGCATTAGCACCATGAAAAAAAAGGGTCTAAATGATGAAATTTTGGATTTTGAGAGCGGAGTCCCGTAAGAAGTCTCTTCTAAGGGAGTCTTGATCATAAAAACACAAGGATGAAAGCTAGGAAGATTAATATTGTCCTTAAAATGACTTTCAATGTTACAAACATGTCAGAATTGGTGCTGGTGCTGTCCGGATTACGTAATCCGGATTGCATTAGTACCATGAAAAAAAGGGTCTAAATGATGGAATTTTGGATTTTGAGGGAAGAGTCCCATAAGAAGTCCTTTCTAAGGGAGTTTTGATCATAAAAACACAAGGACGAAAGTAAGGAAGATTAATATTGTCCTTGAAATGACTATCCATGTTACAAACATGTTCAGAATTAGTGTTGGTGTTGTCCAGATTACGTAATCCGGATTGCATCAGCACCATGAAAAAAAAGGGTGTTTAGGGGGTGTTCGGATTATGTAATCCGAAAAAATCATGTAACACGCCCTATTTTTTGAGATTTCCGGATTACAAAATCCGGAAAAATCCGTAACTCATTTTTTCACCCTTTAACAAAGGAAAACACCATTCCAGATTATAAAATCCGGAAACTTCAAAGGCATTTTTGGAAAAAATAGGGCGCGCGAGGAAAGCCATAGGATGAGAAAATTAAAACTCTTTCAAATTGGGTTTCTCCATCCATCATATTATACCTAGTATGAGTCCATTCATTGTAGGCAAATATTTATATCCATTAATCTAGATTCAAAACAGCAGAAGCATATAACATAACTTATAATCTTAAAATAACAAACTGGGAATAGAGAAGAAATATCCACAGAAATGATTTTAGAATCATTTATTGAGAAAAACAAAGAAAGAACAACACAAACACAACAAGACTTGCTTCACTGATCTTTGAACAAGGAAATTTTTTTGATCAAATCTTTGAACAAGGAATGGTTATGCTTCCGAAACCTCAAATCCTTCAACCTTACGATCCTTTCCATGAATCTTGACTCCATCTATGACCCCAATTCCAATATCCTAACCCCAAAGAAACCCCAATTTTTTTATTTTCCAGCGCTAACATCCGTGATTTAGCATAGCTAAAACGCTGCCTAAGCAAATGCCATAACACATGATAAAAGAAATGCAACCCCAAAAAATAAAACCCAATAAAAAAATTGGTTTCATGATGGTTGTTTTAGATCACTTCTTTTCTCAAAGCATCTCGCATGTCCCATGCAGTTCGGATTATGGAATCCAAACGACATAAACACCTCATAAAAATCTCCAAAAAAACATTAAAATATTTTGGATTTTAAAATTCAAATAGGACGCGCGAAAAACTATAGAGTAGAAAAAGTAACCATCGTTGTTTTATCAATAACATTCAGGCTTAGGTCCCTTTTATTCAATAAAAAAAAAAAATCTAACATTCTTATCATCTTACTAGTATGAGTGAGTATTATGTGTTTGTGGGTGACTCATATATGTAAGCAGTAAGCACTAATCCTTTTTAAAGTTTCATTGAAGAATTGATTTTTTGGCTAATGAGAGTTGATTATTTCTCTAGCTCATTATATAATTGCGCTACAATATCCAATTCAAACAAAGATAGTACTATAAAGCATAGTCACTACGTAGGAATGGTAGGTGGACATGTGATTGAAAAAAAGAGGAAATAAGGAACAGACAAGAATAATCCTACGAAGAAACACCAATTAGGGTGACGTTTGTTTGAAGTGTTCCTAGGTTTGTAATTTGTGGGACTGAAAAAGACAATTGTCGCACGAATCTTTTCTGTTGTTCAACTCTTTATTTCCTACCTTTTATATTTGTTTTTTTTAAAGGTTCCTTTTATATTTGTTTGTTGACCTCTTTTTTGTGGTGTTTACCCGACCTTGTATATATTATGCATTATCCCTATCGAATGAGTTAAACTCACAAGAACGGTTTGTTGACCACTTATAATGCATTCATATTCTTGAGTTTGGTAAGTATTAATTTTGAGGGGAACATTTAGTGTGCTTATCTACGGCTAGGAGAGCCAAAATGATTTTTAATAGTGGTTGTAACTAATTTTGTCTCTTTAGTTAATTCTAATCTCTATCTCCATTATAAACAAATGCCTTTTTTTTTCTTCAAAAGTACACGTGTCACCTTCTAATTCTAAGGAACATTACTTGTTTCACCATGCCATAAAAATGTACACAAATATTATGCAAGACAATCCTTATTTATTTATTTATTTCTTTAATTGTTGTTTCTAGATTTGGGTGATGTTGCAAGTGAATAATGTCCATATAGAACGGCAATTTGATTTACATGAAAAACTATATGTGATGGCACGTTTATATTTTCAATTTAGCATAACTATTTTTTCTTTCCTCAATAATTTTACATACTATGTTAACCAATTTTTTTTGGTTACGTCGTCACCTTTTATTATTTAAACCAGTTATAATATCACACGTGTCATCTTTATATAATACAAATGTCTTTTTCAAAATTTAAAGTACACCTAACATGTTTATTTACTAAACAACATTAATTGCTTTCAAGGAAATTTACATGTAGTTACTGATATAAGAAAGTGTTTTATTTTTTGTGGTGATATAAGAAAATGTTTAATTGACATCGATAAGCAAAACGTTTTTGTTTATATATTAAGAAATGTTTAATTGGGCAGAAAAGTCAATGGTTAAGATTCACACACACATATGCATATAGCAAAAAACGTGTGAGATGAGAATGGATCTATACATTAATCAGGCACATTCTCTTTTTTCTTTATTTTACACATATGTAATAAATCAGTGCTACAAATTTTGGATCTATACATGGTAGTGAGATGGTTGAATTTTTTTGAGACATTTTTATAATATTATGAATTTTTTTCTGCATAATTTTATTTAAAAATATGAATTTTACATATGAGTTTACTTTAAAAGAGAGATCAAAAGTGAAGATGGAAAGTTTTTGAGGACTAAAAGTTGAAGTAATTTTTTAGAGGGACTAAGACAAAAAGCTGACATATTTATAGGGACCAAAAACATATTTAACCCAATTTAAAATAACAAAAGTTCAATAATTTTTTTTGCATGAAAACGAATGACATTCAAAGTATCAAATGTAAGATAAAAAATTAAACAAATGACATCCAAAAACTAACAAAACAAATCATTGTAATGTTTTGTAATAAAAAAAATCATTATAATGTTTGTGCTTCCCATAGAGCTTACATTGGTTTGTATCATCGTATTAGACTATGATAAACCACACATGTGATATTAATATTACATCTTCATTCAAAATATTTAGGTACATATATATTAATATTACATCTTCATTCAAAATATATATGATTCAAAATATTTAGGTACATATATATGTGATATTAATATATATTAATATTAACATTTCTCCCCCAATTGTGCGATTCCCGTACTCGTAAATATATTACATAGTCAAATAAGGTCAAACAGAGGTTCATTTCTTTCATGAGAATGAGAAAGAAAATTAGAAAAAAAATTAGATTCAGATAAATGATACAGGTAAAAAAAATTGTGTTTTGTCCATGAAGTTATAAAGAATAAAGTGAGTCGAAGAAGTTCGAGATTTTTGAGTAATTAATTTACCAAAAAATTAGACTTAATTAAAGAAACACTAGCATTTTTTTTTTTAATAAGCACGCATTTTGTTAGTTCAGCATAACACATAAGAGTTTTTTTATGGTTAAATCCCACCAAAGACAAAAAGTGAAGAAATTTAAAATAATAGGGATTGATTAAAAAAATTGCATGGAAGCGAACAAAAAAATAAAATAAAATTCAATATAAAAATTAAACATCTACTCTTATATTGGTCATCTCATTTATAAGTGTCTCAACATCTACTCTTGCATCTAATGTGGAACTTTAAATTACAATTGACACATTAACATATCTCCCTTAATTGTGAGACTTTGTGCGTCTATGATCTAGTGACATAACCGAATAAGGTCAGACGGAGGTATAACATGATTTAAAAGATGGATTTGATGGTGATTTCATGGAGAGAGATTTATGATTCTAACTTTCATGAAAAGAGAGAAAGGAAATTAGAAAAAGAAAGAATATGAACAAGTAATTTGAAAATGAGATAAATGATTGGAGAAAAAAAACAGTGTGTGTTTCGTCAGTGAAAGTATTAAAAATAAAGTGACTTATTGGTAATTTTATGGTTTAGTTGAAGGAGTTGAAAATTTATGAGTTGTTATTTCATCCAAAAAAAAATAGACTCAATTGAAAAATAATTTTTAAAATGCCGTTTTGTCAACTCAGCAAATCATATACAATTTTTCATTGTTAGATCCTCCAAAGAGCAAAAGTGAAGGTATTTTAAATAATAGAGGTTGGATAAAAACATTTGAATGAAAGTGAATGACATCCAAAAACGTATATTTAATATAAAAAACTTAAGCAAACGAAATCCAAAAACTATCAAAACAATTCATCATGAAGTTCAGAGTTTTTAGAGTGTCTATAATGAGTTTGATCATCACATTTGACTAAGAGAAACCCCACACATGAAATTCACATCACATTTAAACCTACAACCTTAAGACATTGAGTATATTAGTCATCTCACTTATATGTTTGCTCATTATTTACTCTTACATATAATTTAGAAGTTTAAATCATACATGACGCATTAACGTCTATCCCTTACGTGTGAGACTATTGTATTTGTGATATGATGAGATAATCAAATAAGCTCAAAAGCATGACATAGTAAAAAATGTGGTTGGTGACGGTTTCATAGAGAGATTTCTTTGTTCATTTCTTTCAAGAGAAAAGAGAAAGTAAATTAGAAAAAGAAAGAAGATAAAAAAGGAATGTGTATAAGAGAGAAACAATATGGGAAAAACTAAGAAGTGTATGCTTTTTTCGAGACAACATAGGGAATAGAATGAGTTGCTGGTAATTTTATGATTTTTTGGAAGGAGTTGAAAATTACTGGGTAATCATGCTACCAAAATAATGGATTCATTCAAAAAATGTCACTTCAATTTAAAATATCTAATTAGTGTATTTTGTCAACTTAGCAAAACACGTCTACATTTTCCCATTGTCAAATCGGACCAAAGACTAAAAGTGAAGAATTTTAAAATAATAGATGTTGAATAAAAAATTGCATGGAAGCAAATGACATCCCAAAACTAAAATTTATGATACAAAATTAAACAAATAACACCCAAAAACTGACAAAACAAATCATAATAATGTTGCGACTTTCATGGGAACTTGTATTGGATCACAATTTCATCCAAAATCTTAAGACATCATGAGTCATCTCACTTATATGTTTTTCAACATCTATTATTGCATTCAGTGTGTTATTTTAACTCACACTTGACACATTAACATCTCTCAATTAAGTATGAGACTCTTCGTGTCCGCGATCCACCACCACGAAGCACTTCCGCTCCCCAAAAATGTCGAAGCGTATATGATATCACCATTGAGACTTACGGGGGAGCCAATACTTGTGTGATTCGACACATTGCAGAAAAAACAATCACACTAGTGATCATGATGTCACATCTTCATCCAAAATTTTAAGACGTTAAGTATATGAGTTTTTTTCTCACTTATTTGTTCTTCGACCTCCAATATTTTATCCAATGATGAGATTTAACTGACACTTGATATATCACAATATTTCTCTTCATTAAGTATGACGAAATTCTAGCCCGTACTTGACACGGATGTCCATACTAGTTAGACATTAATATTTGTAGTTTCTTAAGTTTTTACACTTAAATTTCGTGATCACCTCACTCATATGAAAATGAATTTGATCATAAATCGTTTTAAATTAAATCAATATTTTTTATTAAAATCAAATTTTTTAAAATTAATTTGTTTAAACTAATTTTTGTAAATACATGTTACACAAGTCTACAAGTGGTATTTTTTTTTATTTTTTTTTATAACTAGATGAAATGACAAAACTATCGGAAACTCATATACAATATGAGAGAGATGGGGCTCGAACTCCAATAACAACGTCCAACTAACAATTTCAACATTTTTAACCATTGAACTAAGGCTTATAACAATCTCAAAATGGTATTATTGTCAATAATAGTAATAGTAATAGTAATAGTAATAGTAGTAGTAGTACTAGTAGTAGTAGTAATAATAATAATAATAATAATAATAATAATAATAATAATAATAATAATAATAATAATAATAATAATAATAATAAGGCTTATTCAATCACCTGGTCCTTTAACTTAATTGATTGTCTCAATTCGGTCGTATAACTATAATTTGTACCAATTTGGTCCCCTATGTTTTGCTTCATTACTAGTTTTAGTCATTTCTGTTAGTTTCTCTCAAAAGAACGTTAACTTATGTACCAATTTGGTCCCCTATGTTTTGCTCCGTTACTAGTTTTAGTCCTTTATGTTAATGTTTTTTTAAAGAAAATAACATAAAGGACTAAAACTAGTAACGGAGCAAAACATAGAGGACCAAATTGGTACAAATTATAGTTAGGGGACCAAATTGAGACAATCAATTAAATTAAGGGATCGAGTGATAGAATAAGCCTAATAATAATAATAATAATAATAATAATAATAATAATAATAATAATAATAATAATAATAATAATAATAATAGTGGTTAATTAAGTTTTTAGTCCCGGTAAATATTCAGTTTTTTTTTGTCCTTATAAAATAAAATCACACTTTTTAGTCCTTGTGACATTTTCCTTAAACATTTTAGGGACCAAAACTATCGATGGAAATTTTTTACAGGGACTAAAAGTGCTGATGGAAAAATTTATAGGGACTAAAAATACTGATAGAAAATTTTATAGAGACTAAAAAGTGTGATTTTATTTTGTAGGGACTAAAAACAAAACTGTGAATATTTATAGGGACTAAAAACTTAATCAACCCTAATAATAATAGTGCTCTGATTACTGTCATATTAGTAATAATATTTCATTGTTAAAAGAAATAGTAAAAGTTCGCTTGACCATTTTTTTTGTATTTCAATTTACAAATATTATTCCAACACAAGAAGTGTAAGAAAAAGACTCATAATTTTTTGTCAACAATTACAACACAATAATGAAAATCGCAACCCCGAAGAAGCAAGGAAACAACAAACTAAGTAATCACTCCCTAAACACAAAAGTGCATTAAGCCACCAAAAATGGTAGTGAAAAACAAACTAAATAATATTAACTTTGACATAACACATTTTTCAGACATGTTTATATAAGAAATTAATGTATTTTTAAGGATATTATAATATTTTAAGAATTAATACAAACTTTAAATTTATAACATGGGGTAACATTTGGGTAATATTACACCCATCAATATATTTTATCGGATCCATATTTTAAGAAATCCACCATTTTATTGTATTTCTTTAGAATTAAGGGTTAATTAAGTTTTTAGTCCTTATAAATATTCACAGTTTCGTTTTTAATCCCTACAAAATAAAATCACACTTTTTGGTCCTTGTGACATTTTCCTTAAGCATTTGAAGGACCAAAACTGTTGATGGAAATTTTTGACAGGGACTAAAAGTGCTGATGGAAAAATTCATAGGGACTAAAAATGCTGATGGAAAATTTTATAGAGACTAAAAAGTGTGATTTTATTTTGTAGGGATTAAAAACAAAACTGTTAATATTTATAGGGACTAAATCTTAATTAACCCTTGATTTTATTGTTTTGTCTTGTCCATTTTTTTATCATGTTTATTGAAGTGTGTCAGATGTGCAGAGTTTGGGTTTTATTACAAAGTTATTCGGTTACTTAAGTTAGAGAATCGGTTAACCCATCATGAGTTAGTTAACGAGATAGTTGGTGAATTCTAGAAATAAATAATTGATCCCTTGTAATTCCAAGCTGAGTTGGATGAATTTTTATTTGTGTTAATTTCTTGTGGAATTTATCTGGTATGTTCTATATTCTGAGACATTTTCTTGTGTGATGGTGTTAGCCGTAAGCATCGTTGGTGTTTTTAGGTGAGTTATTTTGTCCGTAAAATACAAAAATACTCGGATTGTATAATCTGATTAGGTGAAAAACTCATTTTCCATCTAAAAACAGGAAAAAACTCATTTTGGATTCTATAATTCGAAAATCTCACTGGACATTTTTGTAAAAAAAAATAAGAAAATAGAGCGTGTGAGAAGGTCATATGAAATTGTAATAGCCTTTGTAGAATGTCACTATTGTTTTAGGTCGTCCTTTATTATTACCTTTTATTTATCGGATCACATTTGGTTGCTAAATATAAGTGGCACGGGTAGGAGAATTAAGAGACAAGCAGGATTACTTTGACTCATATGTGGACTCTTGACAGCTTTAGATCTCCTCGCTGGTGGTTTCTATTGTTTTCTCGTTGTCGTCGCCGACCCTTCTAAGGAGGTGGTTGTTCTCTAAGACCCTTTCCCTTTCTACAAGGTGTGTAAAGGGTTAGGTCTCTAGTGATGCATCCGGATCTTTTCGAATCTGGATGGTTAGTGGTGGTTTCATGGTCTCTCTTCTGGTATTTGGTACTACGTCCTCCACATCGGAAGTTGGGGTAGCTTGTGTCATCGCTACAGGTTATGCGTGTTTTTACCCCGAAATTCCCTGATTATTTTCCATATCTAGTGAGCTATGCATGTTTCCAAGGATAAGGTTTTGCAGTGGTGTTGTTTGAATATTCGTCTCCATCCTTGTGACTAACTTCAGACTACTTCAATATCCTAGTCATCTGCATGATTGACACTAAAGAGATTGGGCTTTGATTAGTGTTTGTTAGGACTAACTTGGATATTGCTTTAATATCCAAGGAAAGAGTCGAGATATTGCTTGTTGTCGTCGCTATAGGGAATTTGGTTCTTGGACTCTTTTCTTGTTGGGAGTCGTTCCATAAATCAATCTGCAAACCTTTTGATTAGTGTTTGTTAGGACTAACTTGGATCCACTTGTGTGGTTTAAAATGTTTATAGTGTCCGTCTGAGTTGACATACACTCTTGTGTGGATTTACTAGTTAGGTTTTGTGTCTCCCCAATTTTTTTATTTAATAATATATATGAGCATTTGCCAAGCATTAGAGTTCTTCTATTCTCTTTGATGTCATTGTGTTTTTAATTAACAAACAAAGAAGCTCAAATGTAAATAAATAATAATAATTTTTTAAAATATATATTGTAAAATTATACTTTAAGTAAGAAATAGCATAGCAGATAAATATTAAAAATTAGAAACATTCCGATCGGAGCTTGTGAACATTCGTTGGAAAGCTAACAAGCATAGCTACGGCCTCGTGGCGTTGAAAAAAATTTCAAACGAAGAAATCTTCAATTTTTTTGGCAAAATCACATTAGAAAGGATTGCGATCCTTCACCTTTTTTATGATTATTCAACCGAATTTTAGATATCATAACATGATAACAAAATTTATGTTTACTCAAAAACAAAATAATGAAAATTTTATTACCTTTGCTATCTTAGAATTGTTTTTAAGAAAATTTAAATTGTCAAATACTTATTATCAAAGGGGGTGTAGCTCATATGGTAGAGCGCTCGCTTTGCATGCGAGAGGCACGGGGTTTGATTCCCCGCACCTCCATTGAATGCATATTTAACTTCTTTTTTTTTAAATTTTAAGATTTTGCAACTGACTCATTATCCATTATGATTTTAACCAAGATGGTCCCGAACAAAAAAATATATATGTTTTTTATTAACTAAATATTATTTATTGAATTTAATTAACGACAACAAACTCAAATCAAAATAAAATATCCTCCTGGTCCTATTTTACAACTAATGGTACATGATGTAGAGGAAATCAAGAAGGCCTGATAGAGGTTGATGGATCAGCTAAAGTGACTTTAGAGCGTGAAGGTTCTATGGAAGCACCATCTTCATTTACACCTGTCATGTCGAAGAAAACTATGAAGAACCATGTAAAATTGGCTAGAATTGTTAGGATATATAATGTCATGTCGAAGAAAACTATGAAGAACCATGTAAAATTGGCTAGAATTGTTAGGATATATAATACCTGTTCTACAAGTCCCCCCTCCCTTTAGGTGTGTTTGGTTTGGAAGAGAAGTTGTGAATAGATAAATGTGTAAGAAAGAGTATGAAAAGAGAGAAAGATGTGAGAAATAGAGAAGAATCAAGGTATTGTTTGGTACAAGTGAGAGAGAAGAGAAATAAAGAAGAGAGAAAGTGTTGATTATTTTTGAAAGTACAAGAATGCCCTTGAAAAAATACTCTCTTCAAACTATTTTTTTTATATTTTTATTCAATTAAATAATTGAATGCCTCAATTATTAAACTGGATTTATTTTTATTTTTACTTAATTTTAATTTATAAAAAAATAACTAACGGTTTATTAATTAAATGAACCCAAGAAAAAACAACTCCACATGATATAACAACAACAACATACTATGGAGTACAAGAGAGGGGTGTTGCATTGCATCACAAATTAATGGGCAAAAAAGTAAAAATAAGAAAATTAGCAACTTCCCATGTCTTTCTTCGTTGTTTTGGAGAGAAGCAAAAACACGTGGACCCACCTAAAATTTGTCTCTCTTCTCTCTTTCATGTGTGTGCCAAACAAGAGAAAATGCTAGTTTCTATGCTCTTTCTCTCTTTGATGTCTCTCTCTTAAGCATTTCTCTTTTACCAAACAGAGCAGAATTCATGATAGAACATGCACATATAAGGGGATAGGAGTGGCTTTGTTCAAAGTGACTCCCAAATCGCCATTCAAGGGTCCAAATCTCGTGACATTGTTCCTTGAGATATTCGTCATAGATGCCACAACTTTTATATGTAATATAAATGTATAGTGAATTTATTAAATATTTTGGATCTTTAATTATTTGATTGGGATTTTGATCTTTAGCCACTTGTTCATCCCTTAAATAGATCACAATTATCTAAATGTATTAATCTCTACCGCTATGTGCATAGATGTTATGATTTGTCAACAAAAAAAAAAATACTCCTATTTATTTGATTTTTGGATTCTTCTCATACACAAACCACGTAAAAAAGTTGAACAAATGACCTAGAAGATAATCGAAAAAATTATGATTGATCAGTATTTACAAACATTAAAAGGTTACACATTAAACATATCAATATATGTTTGGATTTAAAATTGTAATTTTGTTTTTGGTTTTCCATAGGTTTCATTCACCAAATGCAATCTTAATTAATATGTTTTAGACACTAAATATAAATATCTTCTAATTTGAGATTCAAACCTTAAAAGGTTTTAAAAATAATTTGACCACAGACAAGGATTACAATTGCAATTAAAACCTTGCTTGAATTAGTTCAAAATTTCTATAACTACACTTAAAAAACACAAATACAAAAGAAGAAGAAAAAAGTCCAGATTGTAGCATATTATTTTTACAAAGTTACACTAATAACTATTTTGCAACCGTCCCCGAAGGAATTCAAACTCTATACTTTGAGGTACAATATTAACCTCTTAATACTGAACTAGCACCTCGAGTGTAATGATTTTAGCAGATGATGATGTTAAATATTTTACAATGTCAGCCTATCATATTTCACCATTATATCATTTTTCTATATTATATTATATTCTAAAATATTTTAATAAACATCTATATGGTGAGATATAATTGAGTAATAATGTAAAAATGTTTACACTATCATTAGATATGCATATAAAAAATTAAACATATAACAAAGAAATTAGCGAATGGGTAAATAAATAAATAAATATTAGTATCGAAAACATAAAATACATTGTACCATGTTAAAAAAATATTATGTAAATGTGTAATCTAATGCCTTAAAAGTTGAATAAAAAAATTCCTCGTATAAATATCATTAATTGGTAAATGTTAAATTATTTTATTAGCGAAGGAAAACTTCATATGCTAAAACAATAACACAATACCATTTTTTATTTTTTACAAGTTTGATAATTTTCCTTTTTGTTAAGGAATCAACATCGTTTAATCGAACGGTCTACATTGAGTTGCACCTAAAAGTTGGTTTGTGCTGATGCATTTTGTCTTTTTAAAGGTGCAAAATCTTACGAGTTTTTCACAAAAGAAAGAGAAAGCAACAAGGTAGGCAGTGTGTAGGATTTTCTCCAACTATGAAAAACAATAGAAGAGAATGTCACATTTGTAACAAGTCATTTTCTAATGGAAAAGCAATGGGAGGCCACATGAAAACTCACTTAGCTAAATTATCAATCCCTCTAAAATCTCCAATCAATAACCAAGCACTTGAATACTCGGTTGATTCAACCAAACATCAAACTCACTCTATTTCTACATCTTCCTCATCAATTTCCAATCCAAAAAAGCCTATACATAATCCTCGATCTTTCAAGAGAAACTTTTATCACACCCTTGGCGTGTTTGATTCTTTTCCAAAAAACCCAACTGGAAAAAGATCGAAACGCGGTCGTAGACAATTTAATTTGGCTGAAGAGAATGCAATATTTAATGTGGCTGAAGAGAAAGAAGAAAATACAAGATTTAATGTGACTGAAGAAAATGGAGAGGATACACAAGTTGATGCAGTTGAAGAAATAAATGAGAATACACAAGTTAAATTAGTGTATAGTGATTTGGATAAAGAAGTTGCAGAAACACTGGCTATTATTTGTGTGAATGAATGGAAACAAGTTGAGGAGAAATACTATAGTGAGAAGAAAAAGGTTGGCGAAAATGGCAACATCGTGTTTGAGTGTGATATTTGTCATGAAGTGTTTCAATATTGCAAAGATCTTGTTAAACATGGAGCAATCCATAAGAAAATTAACAATATATCTGAAGAAATTGGTATAAGTGGAAAGGAATATGATGTTGTAAATGAAGAAGTTCACAAGTGCACATATTGCTTGGAAATTTTTGAATCTGATCATGTACTTCAGGAACACAAAACGGTACACTTATCCAATTTTTCTAATTCTAACCCATAAAACATGATTTTAAATTGAGATTTTAGTCATTGGTTTAGGTTTTAATGTAATTGAGTTTTATTTGTTTTGAATAATGTTAAATAGTTGAATTTACTTCATTTGAATATCATGTAAGAATTCTTGTTGATAAGTTTCATCTTTATAGTGCTACTTATTGTTGTTGGCTACAAGAGTTTTCTATTGATCTTGACATTTCAATTTTTGACCTTAACTCCTTTCAATAAAACTATCATGCAATTACAAATGGTAATCATTCTCAATCATTAATTTAATGTTATATGTTGTAGATTACATTGTTACAAAACTAATGTTAAACAATCTCAACTATTGATTTTAGATTAGATGATCGAGATCTATAACATCGTGACATAGTTGCAGGTCGAAATCCAATTTTTTATATACAAAACTTTGAAATTGTTGGTTAACATAGCTAAAATTAATATTGAATCTTTGTTGAGTTCTATCAATGTCCGTGTATATTCAAACATTAATATCAACTAAGTGACCAAGTGAGAAGAAGTGTTTTTTTTATGATAAAATTTTATAATCATGGATGCTAGAGTCCAATGTAAGAAAGTCATTAGACCTCAAAGAGCACCCGCGATAAAACTACACTTTCTTCCCTCTGATTTTAGACATGTAAACTTTTTATTGGATTTGGAATCACAGTGGATTAGAAATGTACATGTGGTAGCACACAACTAATACATGTTTGATATTTATGATTGAATATTTTCGATTATAATTAATTTGGCTTTTTGAATCGATTCTAATTGTAAGTAAGAATTCAAAGCTTTGTCTCTAAATCTTATTTTTATTTTATTGTCCAACTTACCTTTACATGAATGAGTTCAAACATGATTTATTTTCAATTCAACTAAAATCTAGTTAAAATCAATTTTTATCATCACTGAACCAAACACAAAGTAATAGTTTCATTTCTCACAATTCTACTACTAAAGAAAATATATTCGAATATATGCTTACAACAAGTTTCAATTGCAATAACATAAAATTTAAAATCAGTAGATTGAATAGAACCAACACTACTATTTTACTCAAATAACACTTATTCACCTAAGATATATACGTAAGGCAAGTTTGTTATAGATTAAAAAATAAACATTAGAATTCAATAATTTATATATTATTTTTTAGAGATTTTAAGAAAAATATATGCTATTTTGTATTTGTTTGTTTATCACAATGGAAATTGCGAATAAAAATAGTATTTATTGAAAATGTTTTTTAAGAAAAACTACTCAAAGTAAATTATTTTAGCAATTTTTAATATTTTTTTTTAATAAATGGATAAAAACTCATAAAAATAGTTTTTATTTTTATTTTTATAAATAAACTGCATCATACCGGACACAAAAGTTATGAATAAAGAAGCTAAACATGTTGGTAGATTTTCAACCATGTGGTTAACATCTCTTTATTTAATTGTTTTAAATATTATGATATAAGCAACATAGTGGTGGGAGTGTTGGTAATGTGACTTTTCTCCATGATAAGAACTTAAGTTTAATTTTAAAAATCATCCATGTGGGAGGCAACCCACCTCCGTATAAAAAAAAGTATCTTGTTGTGATTCAAGTTTAGTTCTATGACACACGCAACATGCCTTAAATATACTTTTGAAGGTTTGTTACAGGATTAAAGACCATAGGTCATTGATATATGATGTAATGCATTTCATTCCATTCCAATCCATGTAATTGACATTATTATGCAAGAAATTTTCAATATAAAATATAAATATCCAAATATTAAAATTGTAGCGTTTTTCTATCTGATGTCATATAAGCAACACAAGACATGTAAGATCAACATTGTGATTACTTACATCCCAAATGCTATTAAAGAAATGAAAAATAATAATTAAAGGAACAAAAATCAAACTTTGAGGAAGAGATAAAAAACAAAAAACAAGTCCAACTAAATTCATTTCGGAAAAGGTTTGTTTTACTAAAAAGTTTATTAGTATAGTGATTTTCTTCCATGAAGATAGGATAAACCTTGAATTCAGAGTCGTTAAACATGCAAGGCAATAAGACTTTAGTCTTAGGAGTTAACCCCTAATTTTTCACTACTACTATAGACTACTAGTATATACTTTTAGACATAGATAGATTGATAACTTTGATTTACCAAAGCTTATATCTACACATGTTTGACATTCCTTTCTGTAACAAATGAACAAAGAGCGAATTATCATTGGTAGTTGAACATTTATTCTCTTAAGTAAAAAAAACATTTAAGTTATATGTAACACATTTTTTCAACAAATAATTTTGTTATTATGTTATGAGTCATAATTCATAAATGTGCTTATCAAATTTTTTTTTTGAGAAATTGTAAATCAATAATATAATGATTGAATATAGACAAAAAAAATATAATGATTGAGTTGATAATATAAGTTTTAATTATATTTTCCATTTCCAAAATGTAACGGTGGGTACACCCTTTGTTGTGATTGTTTTTATGTGATTAAATGAGATGATGAGTAATTTAAGTTAAGTTGAAATTTTAAATGAGATTAAGTGAATAGATAATTAACTTAATATAGGTGTAAGCGGTGAATTTTTCTTAGAGAGAGATTACAAACTTTAGTTCTTTCCATTGTGGGGTATTAACTTTTTTGTAGACAAGACTCGTGTTGTTATGGGTGATAAGACATGGCAAATTTTTTTTTTTACCGAAGATATGACAAGGTCTAAAATTCTAAAGATAGAAATATAAGACAATTATATTCATATTTTTATCAATGAATATTTTCAAAGAGGGAGAATTACTATCTTAAATGTATAATCCTAATATAAAAATTGATGTTTTATATAACATGAAATCACTTTATTATTTTTGCCTTAAGCCTCTAATTTCCTGGACACGGCCAAATGTGACAATTCTTTGATGTAAGTGAGTAGTTAAAGGTTCGATCTTTGACTTGTGTGTGTGGAGAAAATTTTATTAGAAGAGAAGAAATTATTTTGTATGTCAAACAAATTTCCCGATCAAAACCAGCCATTGATAAACGACGGTACGAAATCTGTACATATAATCTAGTAACAAAAATAAAACTCTTCATTGTATAACCATTACAATAAATTTTGCGATTACAATCACAAAAAGACACTAAAAATGCTATAAAAAAAAGTCGGCAAAAATACCTCTTTTTCAACGGCCAATTGAGGGCCATAAGATCGTCGGATAACAACATGTCAAACATCATTTTTTATTTATTTTTAAAAATAAACAATGATATATTATGAAGGCTAAAGACTGTCGAAAATGACCAATGACTTTAGTCATGGAAAACATATGAACATACCTAGAGTAATGTGTTGAACCAAAGTGAATTTTAGAACAATGTCTCTAAAGTTTTGATGATAACAATGTATGAAAGAACAATTGGAATACTCTAATGTGTGTTCAAGTGTGCAAGACCATATAATTAAATTTCGATTTCAAAGTAAAGTTTTAATTGTGATACATAAAGCTTTGAACGCAAAGGAAAACATATTGGTGCTTAAGGATAGCTATGAAGACTTTTGAAGACTTAGATGATGATCTGAAAAAAGGTCAACAAACAGTCAAAGCTCTAATCAGCAGATGTATGAAGCCTTGAAGTTTTGAATGAAACAAGTTTTGAAGGACACGTCAGCGGTCTGGTAGACTCTAACCAGCTTTGTCTTCTTTTGAAGGAACATTGCTTTCAAGTTCTGATCGTACTATTTGTCTTCTTCTTACCACGTGCAGAAACAAACAAAGAACATCAATGGCAAAGAGAATGTAACATATCATTATCATATAAGCAAAAGACTCCTCTAGTACTATTCAATGATATTATCCATTACAGACAAAATTTTCAAATCCGATCAAAACTTCTCAAGGATGAACTTGATGCAATGACACTCTTCAAACAACGACTCTCTCATTTCTCCCCTATATAAGGACTTGAGCAATTTAAAGAACATGAGTGACTTCACATATTTTGCAAGTGTCAAAATTATGTCAAATTCAAAAGCGCACAAACACTTGGAAAATTCTTACAATTTTTATATCTTAGAATTTCTTAGTATCAGAAGTTACTTGAACTTTAATTTTTATTTACCACTCTCTCACACTAAGTAATTCTAAGATATAAAATTTGTTAGCATGAGCATTAGAAGTAGCACAAAACTTGTACAATCTTTCTTTTATGTGGTGATTATCAGCCTGATTATTAGCCCAAGTAAATTTATTACTATGATAACCAAGATCTATTAAATCACAAGTATTAAGAGTATATATTGCCATTAATGCTCATGATATCTCTCACCTATTGTATGTTGATGACAACATTTTGTTTTGTAGAGCCTGACCAGAATAAGCTCAGGCTACCAAGGTCATTTTGGATCAGTATCAGGATATTTTAGGGCAAAGGGTTAGCCTGAACAAATCTGAAATAGTTTTTAGCCCTAACATAACCACGGATTTAAGAGAGAAATTCCAGAAAAACTTTCATATCTAGACCAACAGTAACATCCTCAAGTATCTTGGGATGCCTACTCAATTTGGGAGATCTAAAGAGCAATATTTCACTTCATCATGGACAAAATTTGGAAAAAACTTGAGCACTAGACGATTTCAAAACACCTCTACCCAGTCCACCCAGACAGGACTCCTTCACTCACAGTGCTATCTGAATTGAATGAAGGTTTAGAGAGACAGATAGAGGGCACGGTTTAGGTTTCATAAAAACTTAGGTTTCTAAATAATGGAATTAGGTCAAGTCTTTTTACTTTCCCACAATGGTTCTATTTATAGAACCATTTGTGTGGTTACCAAGCTAAGAACACCATAGCTTATGGTGTACCACATTTCACCTAAACACATTGTACCTCATGGTGAACCACATTTCTCTAATTAGCGCTAGTGTATCTTGAGATCACACCACTGAATAAGTCTCACTCATTTTTTTAATCTTTCATCAATTTATTCTTATGTGTGTAACTCTATAGGTTCTCGTAACATTGACAATAATATTAAATTACACATTTAATATTATAAACAATGAGCGATATATAGCAACAAGAATATCATACGATATAACAAAAAATTACTGTGATAATGAATACTTCTATGATTACCATTTTGCCTTAATGTCAATATTGAACACAAGACATATACTATGTCACCCTTGTCTAATTCAACATTGGGCCTTTAGACATTTATCAAATTATGTAGGAGGGAGAATTACATCCAGGTCACTCATGATTTGTAGAGTAATGACTTTATGGTCATCTCATTACAAACAATGTTCGAACAACAATAAAGTACTCGACTCCACATCTAGGGTTTATAGTGGTTTCAGGTTAAAGGGTGGTATACACCACTATCACTATAAAATAACTCATGACACTTGTGTAACACTTTATATATTATTCTCATAGTGTAACAATCCAGTATAAATATTACTCATAATATTTATACCTATGTGAAAACTTAACAACTTTTATTCCATGATTCATGAGATGGGATCATCAATCCATCCACATAATATTTCCTATGCTTCAATTGTATCTCACCTCACAATAAAGCTTAAGTACATATATTTTAAGAATAATGTCCTTATATTTAATGAGGTCTCACGATTAGGTCATGCTTAATGTTCCATTAAATGGACTAAGTAATCTAGGGACCTTATTACTTTGAAAACACAAACATAATAAAGAAATGTCTTATCATTATTTTCTTAAATAATTTGATACAAGTACCAAGTTTTAATAAAGATATTGACCTTTAGGACTTACACGAACAAACTTTTAGGACCAAAGTAGGGGAAGGGTAAGTTGGAGAAAAGTAGGGATCAAATGGAGAAGGGGTAAACCCTAAAATAGAACGAAAAGGTGAAAAAAGATACAAAGAGGAGGAATTCCAAGTCATAATAAGAGGGTTTAGAAGGGGTAAGGCAATATAACTTCTCCTTCATCATCCAACGATCCACAATCTATGACATTTTGATCCAATGATCAAGATCTTCCTCGAGACCTATTTGGCGTCTTTTTCCAACCACCCCATCAAAATTTAATGCTCCACAAAAAGTGGTCACACATGCAAGATAAACTGCAACCCAAGGGTTATGGCCAACAAAGTGCGATTATCATGCACAATTCTTAAAGCTCACACTTAAAATGAAAGGGCGCACTACATGTCATCTCCAAGAAAAATTTGTTTGAAAGGATTGAGCGTAATCTTTATCCATACCATATAGTCACATTATTCGCTTGACATTGGTCATTGACATCAAGAACATCTCAGGTTCCTCAACACTTCAAAGTCCTCGCCTCAAGCAATGAGACAACGACTTGGGGGACTACTATTTTGGACCATGCCAATACCTAATCTTTAAGACCCAAATTCTGTTATCCCATCTTATGCTTAAGGTGTCTATCCACACTTGCACCGGATAGTAAGTTCATAGCACACTTGAGTCCCTTGTCTAATCAAACAGTCACATAGACATCGAGCCTTAATGGTAAAAATAACTTATCCATTCATGGGTTTATAAATAAATTGGTTTACGCTAAAATCAGGAACAAACACTCATTTTGAGATATCAACTCAAAGCGCGTTGAAATTTCTTTGTTGGTACACGTCCGTAATGGTAAAGGAGAACTGTGAACTATATATAATAGTATATTCATGATTATGCATTATGTGTGGCTGAAATTATTAAGTCAATATTGTTAAATTATGATAATATTATAAGGATAAAATGGTAAACTAATTTTAAACCCCCCTCTCTTAAACCAAACATGTATGTAATTAAAAAAAAATCATCTCCCCTCCCCTCCCTTCATTGAACGAAAAAGACCTTAAAGACGTGTTATATTCTTTTAACATAATTGTGCAAGAAAAATACTAAACTATGATCTATTTTGTTATCTTCTATTTATAATAACTCTTACGTCGACTTTTCTAAGAGAGAGGCTAATATGTCTTCTCACAACCTTGCAAAGGTGACCATATATAAAGTCAATACTCAATTTTTTTTTGACATACAAGATTCTTTAATTTTAAATGAAATGAATTAGGTTTTATCATTTGAAAAAAAAAAAAACAAATTTAACTTCCCCTATAAACACTAGAGAAAAGACGGACACTCACGTCTCCGTCTTTCCGCTCTTTTTATTGTGCTAACGTTTGAAAATTATAACCAGTGTTTTTTTTATGAAATTTTGATTTTGATTAAAAGTAAAAAATATAAATGCTTTTTGCTTTCAAATTATAACAAATCATGATTATATATTTCAATGACATCAACAATATAATAAAAAAATATAATCTAAATTCTTATTTTTTAATGACATCAACGACAATCTGTATTACAAAAAAGTTGTTTAAGGGTATAATTGGAATAACGTAAAAAGTAAGTATATACATACTCATCTAGTTTGTTCCACTTTTTAAAGGATAAAGGACAAAAACTGGACATATATACGCGATATAAGTATGTGTGTGTGTGTGTGTGTAGACACACACACACACTTATATCGTGTTTGTTACATTTTTATTTTAATATTTAAATTTACTCTTATCTATTTGTTATATGTGTTATTTGTATTGAAAGTTGAGAGTAATTTTGAAAAGAAAAAAAGGCACAACAAAAAAGTCGAAAGAAATTATTTTATTTATATATAGTAAGTATAAATAAAGTAATGTTATTTGAACAAGAAAAACCACCTCGTCTTAACGTAATTACTCCTTTCTCTCTAAACCTAGCGTCGTACTCCTTTCTTCCTCACCCAAATTCCAAATCTGCTGCCCCATCATGTAGATCAAATGGATGGTGGTGAGACGAGGGTCTCTGTCCTCCGCACCACCGTACCTTTCTGATGTGTAGTTGCTCTCTCTCCTTCGGTGGTAGTAGCTCTCTTTTTCCGGACCTTTCCATCTGCACCGATGGTGAAGGAGCGCGTTGCTGTCGTCGTAAAGGTTGGTTTGCGTTTTTGGTGTTTTTTTTGTTTTGTTTGGTTGGAACGTTGGTTGGTTTTGTGGTGTGTCGTTGGATGCTTGCCGGTGGTTGTTTGGTTTTCGTGGATCTCAAACTATTTGATTTATTTTCTCTCTTAGTTGTGGTGGAGGTTATGTTTGCTCAAGACATAGGTGGTGATGGATCGGTCGCGATGGTGGTGATGGATCATATTTGGGTTCGCTTATGAACTGTTATAATTTCGATGGATCTTCGGTTGTGTTGGTTTGTGGTGCTTCATGGCAGTTTTCATGGTGGTGTTGATTTTGGGTATTTTGTGGCGGGCTCGTGGTGGTTTTTGGTGGTGGTGCTTGTGGTGGTTTTAGGTGGTGCTGCGCGTGGTGGCTGATGTTGCTTTTTGGTGAGGGTTAATGGTGGTTTTGTGGTGGTTAATGGTAGTTTTGGTGACGGTGGTGGTAGTGAGATTGATTTTTATAGTGGTGTTTATGGTGGCTAGTGGTGGTTTTTGGTTGGCTTTTGCGGTTCTTTGTGAGGTGCGTTTGGGCGAAGGTGCTTGGGAGAGCTAATGGTGGTGTTTGGGGTTTTATTTCCGGTTGTTTTTCAAGGGTTGTTGGTTGTTGTGTACGAGCAGCAGAATGTGGCTGGTGGAAGTTGTTTTTGTGGCAGTTGTGAGGATGTTTGAGGGTTTTGATACAACTTTTGTTTATGTTGTTTCATTGATCGTGGTGTTAGCTTTGTTTTGATGTTTCTATTTATTGATTTCGGAGATAACCCTTTGTTAGGAGGCGTTTTCTATAAATTTTTTGGATTTTTTTTCTTTGATTCACGAGTATATGAGTTTTCTATTGGGGGCTCCCCATCTATCCTTTATATGTTGCTACTTTAAGACTCCTAGCCTAACACTCCTTATGCTTGTTAAGATTCATTGCGATTTTAATAAATTCCATTTTACCCTTTTCAAAAAAAAAATGTTATTTGAACAATTAAAAATTAATAAATTTTAACATCAAATAAAAATACATCATTTATAACCTCTGATATAACTTAAAGAGAGAAAAAAAATTATAAATGAATCGTATACATAAATAGTGTTGAACTAAAAACTTATCAAAATAACTTTTCCCAATTATCCTCTATCTACTCATATTAAAATTTAATCAAACGTTTTAAAAAACAAAAACAATAACAACAAAAAGAAACATAACAAAACAAAATAATACAAGCCTTTAAAAAAAAGACCAAATAAAAAAGTGGAAGGATAATTTAGTCTAATTTTGTCTCCAAGTGGATCTCAATAGGCCATCTAGCATCTAGTCAAAACCTTTTTACCAAGAAAAACAAAAAGCAAATTTAATAAAATGATTGCAAAATAATTTTCATACAAAAAAAGACCCACACAAATCCATCTATATTATTTATCAAACATTATCAAACTCAAAAAATTTACCTCAAAAATAAAAAATAAAAATTCAGATAATTCAATTTTGAATCTTTTATTGAGAAAATGCAGAAGAAAGCATAACACAAACACAACAAGAGACTCATCTTCACTGAACTTTCTTACAAATATACAAAAAAACTGGGAATGCTACCAAACGATGTCGTTTCAACCCTTCCACAATAACAATAACAAAAACCCTAATTTCACTTCTCCGCCATTGAAGAAGACCTTGCTGAACTCCAAAACCACTGATTCCTTCAACCATATGGTCCTCGCCATGCAACTTCACTCTCTCACTGACCCCAATTCCAAAACCCTAATCCCCAATTTCGACCTAACTCTTCTTCTTTCCGACGAAATTCTCCTCAAAATCCTCTCTAAACTTCCCAATTCACAATCCAAATCAAACTCCCTTGTTTCCAAACGGTGGTTGAATCTTCAAGGAAGGTTAATTCGTTCGTTAAAAATCTTTGATTTGAACTTCGTTTTATCAGGTAGGTTAATTTATAGATTCCCAAATCTTACACATGTTGATTTAGTTCCTTCAACTTTCGTTGTTCATCCTCAAAACGGTGTCGTTTTGATTACACACCGTGTAGTTTCAATGCGGGTTGATACAGAGTGGTGTTTCGGTTTTTCGGAGGAAGTGAAAGGGAAAAATTTGTTACCGGTTGAAGCAATTGATAAGGGGTTAAAAGAAATAGCAAAAGGGTGTCCGAATTTACGGAAGTTGAAGGTAACTGGTGGGAGTGAAGAGGGTTTGGTTAGTATTGGGGAAGAGTGTGTTACATTGATGGAATTGGAGTTGCAGAAGTGTAACGACGATGTTTTACGTGGTGTAGCGGCGTGTAAGAATTTGCAAGTGGTGAAGTTAATTGGGAGTGTTGATGGGTTTTATGAATCTGTGGTTTCGGATATTGGGTTGACTATTTTAGCTCAAGGGTGTAAGAGGTTAGTGAAACTGGAGCTTGTTGGTTGTGAAGGTAGTTTCGATGGGATTAAAGCGATTGGGGCGTGTTGTTTGATGTTGGAAGAATTGGTTTTTGTTGATCATAGGATGGATGATGGGTGGTTAGCTGGTGTTTCGTTTTGTGAGAATTTGAAGACTTTGAGGTTTGTGTCTTGTAAGGTGATTGATGGTAATCCTGGATTGGAGGAACATTTGGGGTTTTGTGTTGCACTTGAAAGTTTGCATTTTCAGAAATGTCAGTTAAGGGATAAGAATGCAATGGCAGCTGTTTTTTCAGTTTGTAGAGCTGCTAAGGAGATTGCTCTTCAGGACTGTTGGGGGTTGGATGATGGCGTTTTCGGTTTGGCTGTTGTTTGCAGGTAATGTGAAAGTTATTGAAATTTTGAATTGGCTAGTGATGTTGTTGCTGTTGAGATTTATAAAATTGTCTGATTGCTTTGCATGCATTGACAATATAGCTTGTGTTTGTTTATTGGTTCACATTGGAAAAACACATTTTTTGATAGATCGTATTGTTGTTAGCACATCTTTGGATGTTAGATCAAGATCAAATAGATCGTACTCTGTCAGGAATTAAGTCTATGAGGAGAGCCCGACCAAAAAGACTAGTCCATTAGGTGAGATAGCCGCATAGCTTAAGTACCACATTGAGTACTTTGCGACTCCTTACATAATCCAAGCTTGTATTTGAAATATAAATTGGAATATGAATTGTGTGATTGAGTTTGTTTTTGAAATGTGAATTTGAAGGAATATGAGTTGTGTGATTTTGGTCTAACAGTCAAGACGTGCTTACTGGAGTGGCTGTAATTCGACTGGAAACAACCTAGATTCCTAAGGAACTCTATTGATATTTTAAGACCAGATACATCTTTTCAGTTTTTGAAAATCTAAACCAAACATGCAATTAGAAACAAACATGCCCCTTAGTTTGCACTTTGCATGTGCAAAGAGAAACCTTAAAAGTTGTATAAAGAGCAATACATAATTCTTGGTTTTAAGCAACGTGTATTCAGGTGCAGCACACCTAATTAAAATTAAAACAATAATAAAAAATACTTTAAAAACCATACTAAACTTATTTTATCATTTTATCATTAGTTTGAGTTATTTATTGATTAAGCTTGACAGTTTCTGTGCTCAAATGGGAGTTACTTAGTTTATCAATACTAGCAGAAAAACATGCACTAATGCGTCTGTCTAATCGCTTTTCTATTGTATAATATTGGTTTTAATTTTAATTTGCCTTGTTTCAATGTCATAATATCTATGTTAGTTTGTAAAAAAAAAAAATGATAATATCTATGTTACATGAATTTATCTAAGTTCAGTTTCAATATTCATATGATATGTTTTTAAATTTAAATTTCAATAATTACTATGCTGTTAAAACAAATTTGTGCAAGAAAAAGTCCGATCAAGTTGATAATTTTGGAATTTTCTTTATATATAGATGAGAAGAAAAATGTTAAAATCATGTTGTGGCAAATGTTTAAAGGTGGTTGTTGTATTCTTAATTGACAATCTAGATATATGAAAGTGTGCCTAATCTCTGGGGGTTACTTATGAGTTACTTTTGTTTTTTGACTAATTTTGAGTTAGGGTTACTTATGAGTTACTTTTGTTTTTTGACTAATTATGAGTTACTTAATGGTTGTTGTTGCTTTGTTTCATTTTCAGGCGAGTAAAACTGTTTGACATAGAAGGATGCTCGTTGCTTACAACTGAAGGTTTAGAGTCAGTGATTGAATCATGGAAGGATCTCGAGTGCCTTAGAGTTGTCTCTTGTAAAAATATAAAGGATAGCGATATATCTCCTGCACTCGCAACCTTATTTACCACGCTCAAAGAGTTGAAATGGAGGCCAGATACAAAACATCTTCTACCATCAAGTCTTGGGGAAGTAAACATGGGGAAAAAAGGCGGTAAATTTTTCAAGTGGACTCATGCCTGAACTTGCTATATACTGTCAGAATCTAGAAAAACACAATCTAGAAACAGATATACATTGACACAGTGAAACTTGTTGTACCATTATGTAATCATGTAGTTAGTTTAGATGGTTAATTAGACACAGAAAGTTGACGACTACTGGAAATGTATTCGAAGCAGTCAGCAGTCACTTGATACTGATATTGACCATTGATGAAGATCATACGTTTGAAATTCAGAATGTCGTATTTGACTAAGACACAGTGCGAGTCATTCGATCTCTGACTGCAGTGAGTCCAGCTAGATTATACGTTGTATCCTTCACCTAAAGATGTAATCTGATACTATCATAGGTTGTATCCTTCACTTAGAGATGTAACTATGTTTAGCATAATCAAGTTCACTAGATGCTGAAAAGGGTGATTTTTACTCCCAGCATCTTTATTGTTCTTTGATGTCTTCCATTTAAATAAGGGACTAAATAAGAGATGTAATTATGTGTAAGAATAACCCATTTCACTGTGGCACCTATGTTATGTAGCACTTTATTGTTGCTACTGTAGTAGTAGTAGTTGTTGTTTTTTCTTTTTCTTTATTATTCATGGTAGAAGAAACACCATTGCTGCAGCTGTCTTAGGTCTATGGTCCATTTCGATGCTATAACTTAGGAGTGTGGGTGATATAGAATTGGTGATATTGGTTAATCACAATGTTATAAGTGACTTTTTTCTCTCTCTTTTACAAAAGATTGTGACATTGCGATTGACTAATGTCACCACTGTCACTAAATGCTATGTCACCCAAGTGCTACCCATTAATTGCCCCCTCTTCACTATAGTGAATAAATGAATTAGTGTAATTATTTTATCAATAATTAAGTATTAATTATTATTGTAAATGATGTAAAAATACTAAAGGAAATGTTTAGCATGACCCAAAAATTTTTTAATCATACTTAAAAACAAGAGTATTGCTAACAATTGCTCTTAGGACATTTGTTAATGATTCAAAATTGAAAACAATTAATAACTTTTTTTTTTAATGTTTTAATGTGTTGCGAATACAAATCTAAGATAAAATTTTCATTTTAAACTCTTATCACGTGTCATTAGCATTTTCCTAAAATTAATTTGACTTTATTATGCGATGGAAGAAGCTAAGGAGTGACTATTAAAAGACTTGTTAGTGCACAGCACACCTATGAATCCCCTATGGTTGGTAACACGTTAAGCACCATAAATAAATGCACGCAACTCTTTTGCAAGTTGTTTTCGGTTGCTTCAATGGAAAATTGATTTTCAGTGTACATTAACGTGTGTTTATTAATGGTGTGCATTTTTTCATTATCCTTAACTCTTCAATAAATAACTTCACTTTCTAATTTCTCATCTTTGCTTTGCCCTTTCAGTGCGATGTTAAACAGTTGTTTCTCAGCAACCTTTGCATTCTTCTTGAGTTACATCACACAGTCAAATAACTTCATAGGGAAAAATAATAACGTAATAAAAAAATAACTTCATATTTAATTTTTGTTTAGAAAAGGTTATCATTAATTAATATATAAAGCAAAAATGTATAGTAATTGGATTTTACTTCTTATTTAGTAAATAAACATAAAGCAAAATAATCAAAGATAAAAAAAAATAAATTATATGATGGAATCCCCTAAAAAAAAATTATATGATCAAAACTACTCGCAAACAATATAAATTGTTACTATTTTTATGAACGTACCAAACATAAGTCACATTAATTTCAACCAACTTTTAATCAAAAAGTTTATTTTTAACACGATAGAATCAAATGCACGTTAAATTGACCACTGCACTTGATCTTTGTGGCAATCTTCGACCGTTGATCACACTCTGAAAGTTTTTTTTTTTACAGAACCACACTCTGAAAGTTTGCTTATCCACACCTCCGAAACCACAGCTTTCAATTATTATTATTGAAATTAATTCATAAACTTGGACAAAAAGTTACTAAACAATACCCTAAGGACACTTGTTAACATATCTCTATTTATTTATTTTTTACAAAGTTTATAATAGTTACTTGTTTTTTATTTTTAAAATAATAAAATTGTCTTTTTATCAAAATATTTTGTCAAAAAAAAACTTATTTTTCTAATTAGGCTTAGATATGTGTTTTGTCCCTATAAACAGGGTTCGTTTAAATTTTCGTCCTTGTGCTTACTAATCCTCCCAAATATTCTCTGCAATTACTAATCATTTGACTTTTGGTCCTAATTACGTCTAATTACTTATATGTCACATAATTAGTGATGTGGCGATGACGTGGTGTAATCTGACTGGGTGAGTAGGCAAATTACACATGAAATGACTATTTTGACCTTCATGAAACTACACAAGTTTGAAATGACCATTCTACCCCTTTCTTCTTCATCCTCTTCCATCACCACCACCAACCACCATGGATTTCAATAAACCCAGCAACCTGGAGAGTGATTTAGTTTATCAAAATGGGCACTTTCATAAAACCAAAAAAAGAAAAATTAAAATCGATTCTTTTTGGTTATGGAACAAGAACAACAAAAAGGTTCAATTTTTCCACACTTGTTCATAATCCACAACCCCACACACTCTTCTTCTCTCCATTCCCTTCTTCTCTCTAATTTCAAACCTCGCAAGTTTCAATCTTTTCAATCTCTCACAAATCGCAACCTCCACAGAATTCTCTCTTCATCACACCAACATGACAACAACTATGAAGAACACATCATCGGAGACTGTCTTGTCTTCGAGGAAGGCATTTTCGAAGACCCCATTTTTCCAGCTTCCGACAACAACCTCGTAGACAACAAAAAACCAAAACCAATTTCAAAGAAGAAAAAACAGACGGTGATAAAGTCTGAGAATCTTGTTCCTGATAAATGGAAAGAAGTTCAAGAAGAGATAAACATAACAAAGAAAGAATGGTGTAAGATAGCTCAAGAGATTGAGTTTAATAGCAAAGTTATGAAGAAGATTTCGACGACGTGCATCTTCCAAGCCCGAATCTGAAATCACCGCCGCCGGAGAAGACTTCGACGACGTACATCGATGGTGTTGGTGATGGAAGAGATGGAAGATGTTGGTTGTGTTGATTGAAGAGTTTGATGGTGCTGGCGTTGGTGGTGGTGGTGTTGGTGGTGAAGGAAAGAGAGGAAAGAAGAACGGGTGAGAAGAAGAGAGGGAAGAAAGAAGTCAAGGGCATTATGGTCTTTTTACATGTGTCTTGGATCATTAAGGGTAAAAGAGTCACTTCAGGTATAAAATGTTGAGTTAGCAAGGTCATGTCCCAGTCAGATGGCGCCACATCAGTAATCACGTGCCACGTAAGCATTCGGATGTAATTAGGACCAGATTTCAAGTGAATAATAATTGTAGGGAAATTTTGGGATGATTAATAAGTATAGGGACTAAAATTCAATTGAGCCCTATTTACAGGGACTATAGACATATTTAAGCCTTTCTAATTTTGTACTCTCTCTGGTCCTATATATAAGAAAAGATTCTTTTTTTAGATACATTGAATAATTAATGTATCTCGTTTACAATGAAGACCAGATACATTAATTATTAAATGTATCTAAAAAAAGAATCTTTTTTTATATATAGGACCGGAGGGAGTAAGTTTCAATAGAGGTAGTCAGGTTCACGAGTCAAAGAAAATGTGCGTATTGTCAATATACTTCTCTAAAAAATTAATCAACGATGTTTCACACGACGCTGGTAAGTTGTGGTGTTCAATTTTATTTTTCAAAACTTAATTAGTTTTTGTTATTAGATATATATGATTAGTGGTATATTAATCTTTATAGATAGTACTATAAATAACTTGTAACCACTCAATTAGTGGAAACTTTCACTCATTTTGTAATATTCTATTTCCATCAATACAAAAAGTTTGTTAGTTTTCTCTCCATCTTTCCATGGATGCCATGTTTCATAATATTTCTCAACAAAAAAAAAAAATTCATAACATTTGTCCTTTCTAATTATTTTTGTGTCAATATTTTTAAAAATTTGATGAATTCATCCTAACACGAGGTAAAAATGAATTCATAGTAACCAAAGAAGTTGTTTCTCGAAGAAGGAGTAAGACTTGCAGTGTGTGAGGAACTAAAGTTTGAATATCAACTGATAGAAATACCAATATTTAATGTAAGTTGTTTCTCGAAGAAGGAGTAAGACTTTCAGTGTGTTAAGAACTTAAGTTTGAATATCAACTAATAGAAATACCAATATTTAATGTCGGATACACATCAAATAGAATTACCTCTAGTAGTTTGAATCTATTGGGAAAAAAAAATCATAGTAAGAGAAAATAAATCGAGTAATTTGACTACAAAAAGTGAAACTAGATTCGATTTTTGAAATTTTAAAGCATAAAACCTCAGAACTATGGATTGTGTTTTTGTGTGTCAACTGTTGTAGTCATGTCAAAGAAAAATGAATAGAAACTCAATTATACTATATTTTACTTGAATAAACTCACTTTTATGGATGACCATTTAATTTCGAATGATGTTCAATCGCATGGTCCAAGTCACGTTAATCAAGAAGATGATGATAATGTCGTTGAAAATGAACATCCCAATGATTCTGTGAGTTCTTCTACTTCCTCCGTCCCGCAATAGATGACCCATTTGAAAATCTACAATTTTGACCTAACTTACTTTGACCATATTTTTCTACTAATATACAAAGATATATAATATCATATAGATGTTGTTAGATTATTCTCGATGAGTATTTTCAAAATATCAAATTTTCATGATTTTTTCTAATATATTATTCTAGATATTTAAGCTTAAAATTATGCATTGACATGCGTAATAGGGTCAACTGTGTCATGTATTGTGAGACAAAGGGGGTACTTCTGAAACTAAACTAACAACTCAAGATCTAAAAACATATTCTCCTAGTCCGATTCTCCAACTCGTGGTTCAAGAGGAAATAGAAAAAACTCAAAAAGCTTGGGCAGCTCGTGATGGCACACCTTTTAGAGCTCCAAGACATATAGGGTTTCTTTACTCCTTACTTTCTCCTATCACATTTATAAGTAAAAACAATTTTCAGGTACATTGAATAAAGAATGGATCTAACCTATATAAATCGGATACATTAATGATTCAATGAAGGTAAAAAGTTGTATTTTACTTATAAATATGACTGAATGAAGTATGTAACAAAAGCATATCAGAAGAAAAACAAATAAAAATGACTCGTGCATCTGGGACTCACTATTTTTGTTCTAAGGGTCCTCTTCCTTCCGGTTCGCAAAGAAGTTTCTTGATTGGAACATTATGGGGATAGGCAACCCAAATTCTCATATTGCCTCGAAAAAGAAAGCAACTCTCATTTTGTGATTCTAGTTTCTCAATCCTATGACTTGTTCTCTCTTATTTTTAGAGAAGACAATGTGTGTGTTGTCAAGCTTGATAGTATTGGTTAGAGCTCTTCAAATTTTTTTGGCCGGAGAGCTTGCCTCCCGGCATCCGTGAGGACTCTTTTAGGCCCCTTTTTTTTATATATATTTTCTCTCTTTTTATTATTGAAAATGCTAACGAGTGTTTTAAGGGTACTTTTTAAACAAATACGTTAGAATAATCTTTATTTAGAATCCTTAAAGAGTGTCTTAAAGACACTCGTTAACAAGACCCTTTTATTATTTATCTATGTATGAGCATTTGACAAAGGATTAGAGGGTCCAAGCGTTGCCAACTTAGTTGGGAGGTCTTCCACTCTTTTCGATGTCACTGTTTACCGAAAAAAAACTTTTATATTTTAATTGAATAATAACACTATTAACCCAAGAAATAAAATTGTAATTTTATCAAATTATCTTTATTCCCTCGTTTCAAAATAAATGTCACTTTAACAAATAAGATTTATTTTAAAATAAATGTAATTTTCACTTTTTAAAACAAAATTAATTATTATAAATATGAGAAAGAAAATTGTCGTAATTTAGTTGTATAAATATCATTTATTCAAATACATCATATTTACCACATCAATTTCTCTGTCTTTTCTTTTTTATCTTCTAGAGCATCAACAATGAAGACATTCATTTTTGGGTACTTAATAGTAGTATCTTATAAGTATTTGATCCCTCCAAATCAGATCTCACACAAATTTCTTAAATTAAGCCCACTGATCAACTATCAATAACTATATACCATTATATTTTAATTTTTTAATATTAAAAGTGTGGATCTCACTTAAGATTGAATGTCTTAAATAAGACCTAGGGTCTTATAAGACCTCAATAATTTTTCTTTCCGGTGAAGGTATCTAATAGGTACCAAATGTGAAATGTTACTCGCAGTTGGGGATGGTCACATGCAGAAAGAGTGTTTTAGTGTATATAGATTATTTTCCTATATACAATGATCAACATTTCACCTTTTTCCACCTTACTTCTCAAAGGAGTCTTCTCTCTTTGCTTTGATGTGACATTTCAAGTAAGCCAACACGTATTAGTACACTCTTCTTCTTTTCTCTTCACTCATTTCATTTCACACCAAGCATGTTCACTTTCAGTCACTGCTAGTTCATTTTGAAGTGCAGAACAAGAATGAGTACACGTTCACCGAAAGAACACATTCAAGATATACGAAGGACAAAGTTCTCTATTGGAGGGCAACCCAATCTTTTGACTCAGGATCTTCACAATGCAGTCAAAAATCTCTCAGCTGAACTTTATGCAAAAGATGTTCATTTTCTCATGGAGCTTATTCAAGTATAGTTACCTTCTGTTTCACCTCTTTTTTTTTTTTTTGTTATAACATGCATGCATGTCATTTAAATCCAAAAATTTAACTCCTAAAGTTAATCTTGTGAAAATTTATTTCATTGTGTTTTTGGTGTAGGTTGAGTTACACATAGTAAGGAGATGCTTATTTTTCTTTTCTAATTTTTTTTTATTTTAATTTTTTTCATTATTTTGTTTGGATATAATATGCATGATTGAGATGACAGTATGCATGTCTTGCATGTAGATTTTAAAGCTGGTTTTGATTTTCTTTAAATTTAAAAATTCGAGCTTAAAATCTAGACCATGCATGCCTCACATGTAGATTTTAAATGTGGTTTGGATAAATGAAGTATTGACATGAACACCTAACATGACATTGACAAAGCGACACTAGTAATAATTTAAGAAAATGACATAATTGAATGTAACCATACGTGTCTGTGTCATGTTGCGGTAACATGCCTTCTATTAGAACCGTAGAGGTTTTGATTTTCTTTAAATCTAAAAATCCGAGCTTAAAATTTGGACAGTTGACAACGTGTAATTAAATGCGATCACATGGTTGTGACTGCACACAATCCGGATCGGTTGCTTTGGCTTCCGGTTAACTTGAAATTGGGAATTTCCCTTGGTCTTGATGAACAACTCATTATTCTCATTTTTTTTTTCTTTTTTCCAATTTGGGTAAATGTAGAAAATGGCTACATAAGACATTTTCGAACTTCTATGAACTCCACATCAATCCGTTCACGTAGCATCAAATGCACAACATACACTTTTACACGGGTTTGAACAGAAAATCATTAAAGCTCCAATGCACTTGATGTTTAGAAATTCATTCAGACTTTTTGAAACTTTCAATTAAGTTAAAGGACCCCTAATGTAGTTTTGCCTTATTTCTATTTAGAATGATGTAATCATGTTGTCAAATTATTGTAGTGTGGTTGAAATTCGTCATGGTTAATTAATTTCTTGTCAATTTCAACAGAATGCTGAAGACAATCATTACATTGAAGGAGAGAGTCCAACACTTGAGTTTGTTATAACTTCTGATGACATAACTGCTACTGGTGCTCCAGCCACGTTGCTTATTTTCAATAATGAAAAGGGTTTCTCTCCAAAAAACATCGAGTCCATCTGCAGTGTTGGACGATCAACAAAGAAAGGCAATAGGAGCAGTGGTTACATAGGAGAGAAAGGTACATTACATTCTTATATTTGAATGTTTCTTAAAGTGGTATGTACTTTTCACTTAAGAAGGCTTTGTGCTAATATGGTCACTTTCGATGATGATTAGTTGAATGTTTTCATTGGTATTCTAATATCTGAGTTGTAAATAATTCAGTATATGTATTTGATTTGTTTGAATGAATTCAATGTCAATTAATCTTATTTGTAAAGATGACATTTTAATCTGCTATATCATATAGGAAAGAAATAAAGACTGATATAACTGTACTTTGGCTATATTTCTTGTGCGAAATTTATATTTATAAAATTTAAGCATGTTTACTTTTCGATAGCATTAGACGACTTTGTCTCTTTTGGAAATTCTTGTTAATCAAGGGATATAAAATTATGCTTGACTTTGGATATCCATTGATTATAGTAGTCAAATTGAAGAAGATGATGCAAATATGTGACAAAATCTCTCTTATGATTGAATTTCAGGAATTGGTTTCAAGAGTGTGTTTCTTGTCACTGCTCAGCCTTATATTTTTAGCAATGGATATCAGATAAGGTTCAATGAGAGGCCATGTCCACATTGCAGTATCGGCTATATAGTTCCTGAGTGGGTTGAGGAGAAGCCAACCCTTGCTGACATAAAGAATATATATGGTGCTTGTGATTCCCTTCCAACTACAATAATTATCTTACCTATGAAGCCGGAGAAGGTCCAACCTGTTAAAGACCAGCTCTCAAGCATTCATCCAGAAGTGCTTCTGTTCCTTACTAAAATCAGACACCTTTCTGTCAGAGAAGTTAATGAGGATCCCGAACAGAATACTGTAACTTCCGTATCTATTTCAAGCGAGATTAATTTCGTGACTAGGAAAAACATGAATGCTGAGTCTTACACACTCCATCTCTCTGCTGAGGAAAATAGTGAAGCTGGGAAGGAGTGCTGCTACTACATGTGGAAGCAAAAGTTTCCGGTCAGGTTGGAAAATGTAGACGAAAGAAAAAAGGATGTCGAGGAGTGGGTTGTGACATTGGCATTCCCAAATCAGGAGAGGCTTTACAGGGGCAAGACCTTACCAGGGGTCTATGCATTTCTTCCTACAGAAATGGTCACTAATTTTCCTTTCATAATTCAGGCAGATTTTTTCCTTGCTTCATCAAGGGAGACAATTATGTTGGATAATAAGTGGAATCAAGGGATACTTAAATATGTTCCGTCAGCTTTTATAGATGCATTCAAAACACTTCTCGCAGGATCAGATGAAGCTCCAGCATCCAGCTTGCCTAATTTGTTTAAGTTCCTTCCAATTGAAAGTTCTCCTTTTGAGAGATTCAACCACATGAGGTATAAAATCAAAGCAAAACTGCATGAAGAAAAAATTGTACCTATTGAGACATTCACAAAGCAGAAGCACTTCTTTAAGCCTCGTGAAGTTAGCAGGCTACTGCCTACATTTTGGAAGATTTTGACAAAGGCCAATGAGAAAGGAGTATACTTGCTTGACTTATCTTCTCATGATGGGATGAAAATCTTGAGTTCTTCATTTGATAAAAAGAAGTACCGTGGCATACACAAATTTTTAGGGGTGAAACTGGTGAATATTGATTGGTATGCAAAGTGTATCCAGAGTTCTAATCTTGTGTATGAAGTATCAGAAGATGTCTATCTTGAGCTTTTAATGTTTGTTGCTAGACACTGGTCTTCAAAGTTTAAGGGCTCCAACATCATTAATATTCCATTGATTAAATATATGGCTGCTGACGGGAATCCGTCTTTTTTCAGTCTTCATGAATGCAGACAACTTGTTGCAGGTGCCGAGCGAGTAAAATTAGCAGCCTCAAGTCAAACTTGTCCTTGTTCTTGGCTGATCAACTGGAATAATGTCTTTGCATGTGAGACAAAGCAGTTTTTTATGCCAGAAAGCACTCAACAAGCTATCTCTCAATTGCCCAATAAGTATACTTTGTTGGATTGGTTAGCAAAAGATGTTAATATTGCTACTACGAATGTTTGCACTTTTGCTAGTGTCCTCCGCAGTTCTATTAATAATAACTGCAAACTTGCCATTGCATATGCTCATTTCTTATACCATTCTTTGTCAAAGGGTTACTTGTCGAGTCGAGAAGTTGATGGCTTATGCAGTTTTATGCCACTTGTGGACAATTATGGATGTATAGCTAGAAGTCGAAAAGGAGTTCTTCTGCCTGCAAATGTGAGCAAATGGGCTGACTTGATTGTTTCTAATCCATGGAGAAATGAAGGTTATGTTGAGCTAGGAAAGGCGTACCTAAATGCATCTTCTTATGCAGGTCAAAATTCAAGTTCTAGGACGCTTATTGATTTCCTCAAAGCCCATGTTAGAGCTTCCGATGTACCTTACATATCTCCTCCAAATGCTGGGTTTTCAGCCGCAGATACACCACTTACCAAAGACAATGCCTTTTTGCTTTTGGATTGGATTCGGAATATGAAGTATAGGGGAGTGCACCTACCACAGAGGTTCTTGGAATGCATAAAAAAGGGCAACTGGCTTAAAGTTACATGTAGTAATGGATACATGCCTCCCTCAAAGTCATTCTTAATTGGCTCATCATTGCGGAAAATTTTGCAAAGTGGTTCATTTCTTGTTGACATTGCCCTGATTGACGAGAGCTTCTACGGGAATAGAATAAATGAGTACACAGAGGAGTTGAAAATAGTTGGAGTTATGTTCAGTTATGAGGAAGCATGCGACTTAATTGCAAGAGAACTAATGTCTCGTGCTGCTTCTTTCGCTTTAAGAGGGAGTCATGTTCTTTTGATGCTTAACTTCATCCAATATCTCAGGAAAAGCCTTCTTCCTTTGGACAACTTTGTCAACTGCATTAGAAAGGAAAGTTGGCTAAAGACATCTTGTGGTCTTAGGTCTCCTGCGGGATCTGTACTGAATGATTCTAGCTGGCAAGTTGCATCACAGATTAGTAATACCCCTATCATTGATAATGATTATTATGGTGAGGAAATACATAATTACAAAGAGGAGCTCAAGTTGCTGGGAGTGATAGCTGACTTGAGTGAAAATTACCAAGTTGTCATTGAACATTTAAAATCACCATAAAATTTGTCCTCTTTGACAGTTGAAGCTGTACTTTTGGTAATGGAATGCATCAAATACTCGAATTCCCCTATTAAGCTCTTAGGTTCGCTGAAGAGAACGAACTGTTTGAAGACAAACATGGGTTTCAAAACACCAGGTGAATGTTTCTTGTACGATCCAGTGTGGGGCTGCATTTTAGAGGTATTTGATGGTCTTCCTGTTATTGATCATGAATTTTATGGGGAGAAGATTTTCAGTTACAAAGATGAATTGATGCAAATAGGGGTGCTGGTTGATTTTAAGGATGCCATCAAAAAATTTGCAAGTCTCTTTCAACAAAAGGCATTGGAAAATTCAATTAACCTACAGCATGTCATCTCATTTCTCTCTTGTTGCAGGCTGCTGAAGGGAAGTGACTACAGTTTTCCTTCTGATTTCTCAACCATCATATGTAAAAAGAAGTGGTTGCGTACCGAGTGATTTTCGGTGCCCAACAAAGTGCATTTTATATGATCCAGAGTGGGAATCAATATCTTCCATAACTTGTCTCCCTTTCATTCATTATAGCAGTGACAAACAGTCTGGTATGGGAATATATGAGTACAAGGAAGAGCTGGAGAGCATTGGTGTTGTTACTGATTTGAAAGATGGAGCGAGGTTTTTGCCTGAATGTTTGAGTTTTCCTTCCAATCCTTCCACCATTACTCCTGAAAGTGTGTTTTCTTTGCTGGAATGGATCCAACTTCTAATGCAAGATCACATGCCTAGAATTGAAGATGATGATTTCAGAAAACGATTGTCCCAAAATTGGTTGAAGACACATGCTGGTTATAGGCCTCCAGACAAATGTTTGTTCTTTGATTCAAAGTGGAGCTCTTTCTTGAATCCAACCGATGGGCCTTTTATCAATGAGTATTTCTATGGACCTAAAATTGCAATTTACCAGAAAGAACTCAATGCAATAGGGGTCACTAGTGAAGTTGAGAAGGGGTGCTCTTTGCTTGCCGACCACCTTAACTCTCTCTCTGATCATGGTACCATTGTGAAAATATATAATTACTTATGTGAACACAATTGGAAACCTGAGAAGAGAGAGGCAAACAAGATTTGGATTCTTGATGGAGATAAAGGTGGAGGTAAGTGGGTTGATTCTCAAGAATGTGTCATACACGACCCTGCTAAACTTTTCAGTTCAAAATTTTACGTTCTTGAAGATATGTACGATGGCAATATTCTTGTTTTTTTGTATGTTGCAATGGAAGTCAAGAACAAGCCCTCACTAGAAGACTATGTTGACCTTTGGAATGATTGGGGGAATTCAATGGAGCAATTGTCATATGATGAGTGTTGCAGGTTCTGGATGTCTATCTCGAAACATTTGAGCACAAAACAAGAGAAAAAACTTGCTGAGAGTTTGATGAAACTGCCTGCAACATCAGGAAATAAAAAAATATTTCTGGTAGATAAGAAAGATGTATTTATTCCTGATAACTTTCATATGAAGAAGCTTTTTGAGAGGGAGAAAGTTTTTGTCTGGTATCCTCATCATAACATGACACCATTGTCAAAGGATGAACTATCTGAAATTTACCGAAAAATTGGTGCTAGAAATATCTCTGAATCATTATGCAAAGAAGAATCATCCTTGGTGAATGATGGCGTTAAACTAAAGCATGTCGATCCAAACAATATTTTCAACTTAAAGGGGTTGGTTAAGCTTATTCTTGGTTTTCTTGCATGTTCTAACCTTAAAATGGAACCAAATAAGAGACATGAAGCTGTTCAAAGTCTTCTCAACTTAAGCTTCCATGAGACAATGGAACCAATCAATGTAAGCTATAGTCTGCTGCTATCATCAGGGGACATCATTACCAAGAAAGCAAACAAAAGGGTACGCTGGGAAAGTCAAAGTTCCAAGTTTATCATCCAGAAGATGGATGGCGAGGATTCATTGAAATATGTTACAAATTTCTCTGAAGCAATATCTGAGGGTGTTTTGCATGAAAATCATGATCACGTTCCTGCACTATCTGAACTAATCACATTAGGGTTTTTTCTGAAATTCAAGAATGAAGAAATTGACTTTCTAATGGAATCCAAGTATCTGGAGATCGACCATGAGGATGAGAAGTTCCTCAGCTCTGCCTTCCCTTCTAACTAAGTCTTATATTGCAACTGCTTGTGTTTTCTGAATGTTTGTTTTTTAGTTACTTGTTTATGTAATTTTGAAGTTGTCCTCTCAGTGGATATGTGATTATGTTTAGACATAGTAACATGTTATTATTGTATGACTGAACTACATGTTTACAATGTTCTGCTTGTCCTACTTTTGTATGATGTGCACTTGTTGCACTTTGCAAGACATGATTTAATTATGTATATTTTCAGTGTTAAAAGTTAGTTTCCATGAATCTATATGAAGAAAATTATTGTTTCATAATTTTTTAAAATACCTTCCATGAGTTTTTTTTATAGAAATTTGTCTAAACACTATAATATATCTTATATAAAAATCACAGATGGCGTCTCTGTTTCTTTTTATTTGCATACTGATGCATGTATATAGTTAAAAGATAAAAAAAATTGAATATATTTAATTGAGAAAACACACTTTCATTTTTATTTTGCATTGTTGAACTGAGAATGTTACTTTTGAAGTTTTTCATATACAAACTTAAACTATAATAATACAAACACTAAAGTCTGAGTGAAAGGGTTAAACTTTATTTGATATTCAAAAATAAAATTTGAACAAAAATATGTCAAATATAATATATGGAGTCTTGTCCTTTTCCTTGCTCGGTTGTTAAAATAATCAAAAATAGATATAAGTGTTAAAGTGATAGGCCAATTAATTAACATTAATAATATATTTGTATTAAAATTACAAATAAAACCTAATTAAGGGTAAGGTTGATGGTTTAAGCACCGATAGGGTTGGATCTAGTGGAAGAAGTTAAACTCCCAAAATACGACGAACCAAAGTTTGAATCTTTCTCCACGTTTAGTGTCCAACAATGTCTCAAATAGAATTATTTGGTAGAGGAATCTTAAAAAAATTATATTTATGGGTTAAGCCTACTATAGGTAATGTTATGCCATTGGTAATCACTGTAAAAGGGATGGATCCGGATTTTCTCATATCAGAGGATTTTGGCCCTCTATTAAAAGAAAAAGATAAAAAGGGAAGGATTTTGGTAAAACGGAGGAGAATTTGATAAGGAGTGAGATTTGAAACATAAGAGAAAAATAATATGAGAGGATCATTTTCCTATGTATTTTTTACAACACATTATGGCATTCATTCAGGGTATTCAATGAACCTTCTGATGTGTTGATAACAATTGCTACTGTTATAATTGGAACTTGAAAGTATTGCACAGCTTAAAGCGATCAATCCCTTAACCATTTCTTTGTATTGAGTTTCATAAAACTGACCAGCTTAAGCTCCAGAATGGTGCTATCAACTTTACCAGCTGCTATAGTCCTACATGAAGACTAATATTTTGCTTTCCAAAATTAGGTATTTCATTCAATCAAACCATAAGAATTCAGGTTAAAGGCATATCATATGTATTTATCACGGTCAAATATAATGTGGATATTTCTTCTAAAGTTAATAAGGCAAACTAACCAAGCTCCCGCTACCATATACATCAGATATGTAAAGGATATCAAGGACTACAAAATGGACACGAACAAAATATGAACACAAGTTCAAAAAGAGTAAACTTAATGAAGACATCATAGAACCAAAAATGGATAAACATTCAGAGAAACATGACCATCATCAACCAAACATAAAACCTAAATCCAAACGAGTATTACATTCATGGAACTAATTCAGATATCCAATATCCTTCAAGTATGTTCTGTTGTCAT
>Ga0228711_1000675_pt1 | contig 44520 bp, 27 predicted proteins | sample MedpolnodulmetaG_2_FD_177996 | JGI IMG/M metagenome (GOLD analysis project Ga0228711, IMG submission 177996) | Root nodule microbial communities from Medicago polymorpha collected in Santa Monica, California, United States - brown nodules | ecosystem: Host-associated > Plants > Roots > Nodule...
TTTTTAACCTTTGAAACTTTCATTCTAATCATTATTAAAAGTTAATTAAATTCATAACTCCCTGTCGGAACGATACTCTATTTTTACTACTTCGGTAAAACCGTGCACTTGCGGTTTTGCTCATCAAACGTTAGGGATTATCTTATAAATCACTTAGCAACAAGATATAGAGCTAAAGTTATTAATAGACGTAGCATTTGGTATTTTAGGAATCAAAGTCACACAAGTATTGTTGATAAGTATAGGCATAAATCTAAGTTGATGGGGTGTGCAACCGATTCTTTACGTATCAATTTCTTAAGAAGAAAAATATACATATAAATCAAATCTTCGTTATTACATTTTTGAGACAAACTCTTTATAATTACTAGTCGATAGACGAACACAAACATGTTTGTCTTTCCCTTTTTTGTTGCACTTTTTTTTAGGGGATTGTTTCTGTTGCACTTAATCATTATATATATAAAGTTAATAAAATATTTTGACATATAAGATTAAGGTAATGATTTTATTTTTATGATTTTTTATAATGTTACTTTGTGGATTTTTTTTAATAAGATTTAACTAATTTTTCAATTGACAATTTAACTAGCTAATAGAAACGGTAAAAGTAATAAAATATTTTAAAAAAAGGTTTAAAATTGTAAAGAATAAAATTCCATCCAAAACAAGAGTGTATTCCATTTATATATTCTTATGCATAAATTATAAGTACTATTCATATCAATAAAAAAATTGCTATTTCAATTTAAATTTTAACATGTACAGATATTTATTGAGATAATTTGATTTTTAATAGTGTGAAACGATAATATGATATAATTCCTTATGTGTATATTCTTTATATAAAAATAAAAACAATTTATTCAATTAACATCGGTTCAATCTGAGTTGAACGCAGATCTGACCTTTAAACCCTTAATCCCTTATCTAAATCGGTTCAAGGTTTGGTCTGATTCTGATTACCTTTATTATGGTCACACACAAAAATAAATCATGGACCTTCCCTTATTTATATGGTGAAATTTAATAATGAAATACATATGTACTACCATTTAACCATTATGTAACTTTATTATACTTTATAGAATAATATATAAATAAAAATGAGCCTTGCAAGTTAAATGCATTTGGTTTAGAATTTAGAACCAATACATTTGAATTTTTAGAATATTTTTTTTTACATATTTCATTCCATAGTAGTTTTTATATTAGGTATTAATATTATTTCTGGTCAACATCTTTAATTAGGCTCATTTATATGGTTCAACATCTTTAATAAAATTATTTATATCGGTCAAATGTATTTACAATCATGAAATGACGGTTTTGGTATAACTTGTACTATATAAGCAAACAACTAGCCAACACCAATACACACCAACACACTTTGAGAATCTTTGAATACTAATAATTACGATTTAAGCATTATGAAACTCCAATTTGTAGTGTTTCTCCTTCTAGGATTTCTGGCCTCAATGTCTGTGAGAAATCAAGCCATCGCGGGGGGTTGGGAACCCATCAAGAATATCAATGACTCGCATGTGATTGATATTGCCAACTATGCTGTTACCGAGCACGACAAGCAAGCTGGGTTGAACCTGAAATTGGAGAACATCATCAGTGGTGAGACAAAGGTTGTCGATGGAATAATCTATTGTCTCAACATTACTGCTGGTGATGGTTCGGCTTCAAACAAATATAATATTGCTGTGTTGGAGAAATTACAACAACACTTTAGAAACCTCACTTCATTTGTACCTCTTCAGAATTAATTTAATAAATGTTGTTTGATTCTAAGGTTTTATTGAATAATTCTCTTGTAAATTTATTATTATATCAATAAAAAGACAATGTTTTAAACAGACTAATGGATTGTGCATCTAAATCAATGGTATACTATTATCTATATGTTCACAAACTTTCTTGTAGATATCATTTTCTAAAAATTTCATATGGATTTGTGCGTTTTGACATTTTGATTCGGTAAATAATTTATTTTGGAAAAAGAATAAAATTTCATCATCATCACTATCATCGTTTTTTTTGAAAACGTATAATGGTTATATAAGTTATAAAATTAGTCATGAATTTTTATTGATGATATGTTTTTCTGAACTTACTCTTGATGATTTAATATTTTTTTTTATTCTTAGTCTTATTAATTTTTTAGAAATACAACCATAAATATAGTTTACACTAAATATATATTTTTATTTATTAAATGAGTGTTGTTCATAGGTTTCAAACACACACACCCTTTAAAACACACACACACACTTGTGTGTTTGTTACATTTTATATTCGTTTGCAGAAATAAATAAAATCTCTTTACAACACCCAATATAAAATATTTCTTAAATATTATTAATAAAATTTATTATTTTTTATTAATTGTTTATATATATAATAGTTTTTATTTTTAATAGGTAATTAAATGTTTTTTTTAAAATTTTGATAGTATGATAAATATTTTATAAATATTTTATTATTGAGTACTTAACTATTATCAATAATTAGTTTTAAATAAAAAATATTTTATGTATTTATTGTCAAACAAGTGGTGTTCGTGTGTGGTATATGCACTTTGAAAATAACCAACAATAGGTTTAATTTCGTTTTTGCTACTCGACAACTAAAATCTTTAAATGTATAAAAAAAAAAAAGGGAAACATAAACGTAACTCATTAAAATAAAAATAAATAGGAGTCGTGTAAATAGTAAAAATTCACATAAACAATAAATATGATGGGATATGAGTTCGAACCTTTAATTCTTTACTTCTTTGCTTTGTGGTTAGTGTGCGTTAATTTCGTTGCTTATCTCTTTGAAATAGAATATAATCAGTTTAGAGTAAAAAAAAAAAAAAAACTTGTCAATTAGATTATTGACACTTACATTCAATATTTATCGAGTAGTGTGGGATGAACACTGTATTCATTAACAACTGAAATTGAAAGAGCACAAGCAGAGAAAATCGTGTTTGAAAATGAAGAAATTATGATATAAATCTTAGGCAAATTAATGAAATCAATTTATGCAACCATAGAAATCATGGTTGGAAACTAAAAAAAATATAATAAATCTTAGGCAATAGTTTAACAACGACATTTCAGATATGGCGCATACTATTGTTTGTTGCCTATTCTAATAAGTCACGGTATTTTTCTTGAGAATAGGACACAATTGTAACAATGCTGGCTACCTCACTTACGATGGAAGAAACTAGGAACGCTCTCTTTAGTATGGATATCTATAAATCTCCAGGATATCTGATGGATTCCATCCAATCTTTTTCAAAAATCAAAAAAGCACTGTGGAAAATTCTATTCACAATCTTATCTAGGAATGCTTCCCTTAGATTAGATCCATTGCTTTATGTAATGTGAGCTATAAAATAATTTCAAAAATCTTAGCTCATAGAATAAGTAATATCATGTCTTATGTCGGTCTCACAATATCAAAGTAAGTTTTACACCAGGACGATCTTCAACTTCAAAGTAGTTTTAAGCTACTACAAGCTTTATGTTAATATATCGTGATTGGTCTATATCAATGAAACATAAAGCTTTTCCTAAAAAAAATGAAACATAAAGCTTGTGACGAATGAGATTATACAAAGGAGCTTTGGTCCAAGGTAATTAAAGAAGAACGTTGGAGTAAGTTCTTCGGTCTTGAACTTTTGTTTGGATTGAATGGAACTTGACGTGTAAGGAATACCTTGGGATTTGTCTATATTCTTTGAAGTTATGGTGTGGGATCTTTGGAAGGACAGGAACATGCTCATATTTTCTCATCGGTCATATATGAGAGATAAGCTATAAATTTCGGTTAACAATCACGTTAATGATATTATAACAGAATTACAAGCGCCCAAGGTATCTAGGGAATCAATAATGCACATCATAAGCATAATTGAATCCATCCTCTAGACGATTCAAACTTAATGTAGATGGATCGTATTTTAAGAACAACGGAAGCTCGGCTTATGGTGCTTTGGTTCATGATCAACATGGTAAATTTGTGTATGGCTTTATGTGTACAATCACCTCTTCAAATTTTCTTTCAACTAAATTGTGGGTGATTCCATCCGGGTTCAATCCCAGCACTTGCTACACGTGTTAATTGAATACGATTCTAAAGTAGCAGTGAATCTGATTCCAAAGTAGCAGTGAATATGATTCAATGTGGTTACACCAACATTTCTTATTTGTAGCTTGTACTTGCAGACATCCTTCATATTCTCGAGACTCCAAATATGCATCTTAAGTTATAACATGCTAACCTCAATGCGAATAAATGTGCAGGGCCAACCCTAGGGCATAGGTCGGGAGTGCGACGGCCTAGGGCTCAAAAAAAAATTAAGTTGGTAGGATGTATATAGAAATAATTGGTTTTTTGGGGGTATATATAGCAAAATACTCTGAAAAGGCCTCAAAAATTGGCATGAAGGGATGGGCTGAAATCTGTTAATGTATTTGGCCCTTTTGGCGCGATTTGCTATATATACCTCATGTAGCACAAAAATTTCTATGCACACCCTCCTACAAAAAAATTTAGTTGTTCTTAATAATATGCTAAAAAATTTATTATCGAAGAAATTGGTGATATTTTTTTGGGCCCTTTGTTCCTCATAATGTGTCTTACTAATATTAAAATATCGATGATATTTATTATCTAAGAAATTGAGATGATTTTCATAACAAAATAAATTCTATTTTAGTTGAAAATGGGCCTACTAGAGAAATTAATCTTAATCTTGTCTTTCAAAGATTCCAAAAAAATAAATCATATCAATATAGTAATGTCAACTTTCTTGAATTGATTGAAAGGGTTGCATAATTGAATTTGATAATGCAATATCATGCGAAACACATTAGTCATTATGAAACCGATGTGAGATCTTTGCGGAAAAAAACCGATGTGAGACACATAAGCTTTTTTGTTTTCTTGTTCTTTTTATCAATAACTGCATTTGACATACGATGTTTTGGGGTGCTAAAATTTTAATCTACTTCGCATCTCTACTTCTACGGTATTTTATTTTATTTTGGTGTCTATAGAGCATTTGATTTATTTTCAGATGTTGTCTAAAAAAATATTTATTTGGTAATGAAAAGCAAAATAAAAAATGAAATGAAGAGCTAATAAAAACACAACAATGAATTAAAAAATTTATGATGTATTATATAAGTGGTCATCTTCTCATATTATGTCTAATGCCCGTAAAACTCTAGAAACGACTTTATAAATGTGCATACTTTCTTCCACACCAAGCTCAATCTACCTTTTTTAATTTAGCTATAAAGGAATTTTCTTTTCCTTTATTAGATATTCTCATCTATAATGATTCCTGTGATGTGAATTTCACCAATTTAGGTAGCTAATGCAATTCCATTGTTAGAAGGAAAAAAAAAAAACCGTTGCTGCATTGCATGTTCTTTAAGCCATAAGCAAACAAATGTTGTCAATGCAATTTTGTTTTTCTATCCCTCTTATACATGATGTCTATAAGTTATAGTACCACTATTTTACAATCAATCCCACGTGTTACTTATACTTATTTACATAGATACAAATGTTGCCAACTGTTTTGGACTACATTTATATATCATCGACACATAATCAAAGAATCAATGATTAAATATAATCAAGTATAAATAATGTAACCATTCACTAACTTTTATATAGGTATTGAATAAAATAAACAAGACACTACCTAAAAAAAAATGAATAAAATAAACAAGAGTTGTTTATGACAATCCATATGAAAGATAGAATCCATTTTCTTTGTATGACAGTTACATGTTTGTTTAAGGCAACTTTGAAAGAAAAAAATTGTTGAAATATCATGCACTGTAATTCATGGTAGAATGAGAAGTTTAAGTGTGTGTTTGTTTTAAATTCACGAAAGGTGAAAAACTACATCCCAATATACAATTTAATGATAAAATGAGAAGTTAGAAATTTCAGCTTCACTTCAGACATGCGTCTAATCTTTTCAACCGTTATACCAAACAGACACTAAATAACATTTAAAATAAGTATCCATATTTAGTACATACACACTTTAAATAGAATTATATGGTTACATACTAGTGTAGCACCTTTTGGAAATCCAATCAAAGCCTGGTCCACCACAAGCCTACAGAAAGAAAAAAGAGAGGGTAAGAAAGTCAAATCAAGGTTATCAAAATGAAGGCTATGATTAATTTCAAATTGAAAATCATTTTTATTAACAATGATTAAAAGGGAGCCTCATCATTGAGTAAACTACTACTAATTCTCTACTGCTATATATATATCAGTTTATGTCTTGTAAAGATATCACACTAGAAAGTAGAAATGGCTCGTTATGGTTCAAGAATGTTAGTGCCCGTAGACTTAAAGAAGAAGCCATGGGAGCAGGAACTACCTCTTCACAATAGATGGCATCCAGATATACCCCCAGTTGCAGAGGCTACAACTGGTGAACTTTTTAGAGTTGAGATGATAGATTTCAGTGGAGGTGCTATCACTAAGAATTATACTGCTGAAGATGCCAAACATGTTGATCTCTCAGCTGTGAGTTCCTTATTAAATTATCTTGTGTGTGTTCTAATATACTTGTTTAATTATAGTTTTCAAAGTGTTTTCAATTTCATTAAAATTACTAATCAATAGATAATGAAACATATCACACATCACTGATTAACTATATTTTCCTGCTTTTTTATTTAATCAAATATGATTTTTTTTGTTAATTGTTATCCTTTGATTTTCTTTCCATATTCAAAAGAAAATGTTTTTGCTCAAAATAGTTGATACCAAAAACATACATAGTATATGATAAAAATGTGCTAATATGTATTTTTTTTTTAGGAGAACTAATATGTATTTAAGACCTATGTGAGTATTTTTTTTTTTTTTAACCATGTGACTAGTGTTCAGTATTAACATTTTGTCCATGGCTAATCTTCTTTGGAAATCTAGTTTACCATCCATAAGATTTGAATTCGAGACTTTGTTTAAGGAATTCGAGTCTAGTTTCACTCAGACTAATTTGTGTGATATTTTTACTCTAAATACTTTTTTTTATAAATAAAACGTAAACATTATTGAAGATTAAATATAATAATTATAATATCTACTACCATGGTACATAAGATTCAAACCATCCAAATCATCTACAACTATATCATAAAGTTGAATATGATAAACACAGCATTTTCAATCATTCACCGGGATATCCAAATAACAATTCAAGTCGGTCAGTATATGTGGTCCTTCCACCAGTGGAAAATCAGGCCCCTTCCTCAGAGTAATGCCAAACATTGTAATAAAAATATCTAAAGTCTAGACAAACTTCAACATAAGTTTCCAAAATCATTGTACATGTTTGTCCATGGCACCATCAACTCCAAGACTAGTTGTGCCAATAGACCTAAAAAAGAAGCCATATGAACAGAAACTTCCTCTTCATAATCGATGGCACCCTGACATACCCCCTGTTGTAGATGTTAATACTGGTGAAATCTTTAGAGTAGAGATGGTAGATTGGACTGGAGGTGCTATTAAAGATGACAATTCAGCACTAGATATAAAACTTGTAGACCTCTCAATTGTAAGTGTAAATTAAGAGTATGTTTGGATTAGCTTATTTTTGTTTATCTATTAGTATAAATGTTTTCAACATGGGCCAAATGTTTTCAAAATCATGCATTAGTCTACTTCAAGTTCAACCGTTAGATCAAGATTGTAAATCATGTTCTGTTAAGTATGACTCATAGAATGAAATATAACATAGTTTACTGATAAGTGGACAAGTCACTCGAGTGAGATATAATATGTGAAACAAACATATTTTTTTATATAATGTGTGCACTATACACGTTTTTTTTTTTTGGTAATTAATTTTGGATGATGGGGAAATGGGCCAGGTCCATCACCTTAGTGGGCCAATAAGAATTGTGGACAATGATGGTATTCCAGCCCAGCCCGGAGATTTGCTTGCTGTTGAAATATGCAACTTGGGTCCTCTCCCTGGTGATGAATGGGGCTTCACAGCAACATTTGACAGAGAAAATGGAGGTGGTTTCTTGACAGACCATTTTCCTTATGCTACAAAAGCTATCTGGTACTTTGAAGGGATATATGCTTATTCACCTCAGATACCAGGTTAAAGGACTAATACACCACTTTTTGTTTATATAACCAGTTTGGAATTTAAGGAACAAAAAGTCATGTTTTGTGATTTATAATATGACCAAAGCTTAACTAATTTTACCAAATTTAATGCTATTTTCATGAGATTAACTACTTTTCTTAAAGGATGTGAGGTAGTTTTCTTTTTGCTTATTATGTATGAGAAGAGAGGGAGTATACAAACTTAGTTAAAGTGGATTATACAAGGCACTTTCTAGTTTCTACATGTTTTGCCACTCATGTGATCATTTTTGTTGGATAGGAGTGAGGTTTCCAGGTATAACACATCCTGGTATAATTGGAACTGCACCATCAATGGAACTCCTAAACATATGGAATGAAAGGGAAAGAGATGTTGCAGAAAATGGTATTCAGTCTCTCAAACTATGTGAGGTTTTGCATAGCAGACCCTTGGCAAACTTACCAACAGAAAAAAGTTGTCTCCTTGGAAAGGTAACGAATAGATAAATATGTGTTGATCTCCGTCCTATGTTTTTTACATTAGCAATATGACGTGTCCGTATTCGTGTCGTAGCAGGTGTCTATGTCAGAGTTTATGCTTCATAGCTTATACAAGTTACATAGCTGCCCATATTATATTTGACCAATGTTTTGTTGGCTTGTTAAGAAATCAAACAAGATTTCATTTCTATTATTTTGAGGCCCTTTTCTTGAAACTCTTGTAGATTGAAAAAGGTACTGATGAATGGAAGAAGGTTGCAAGGGAAGCAGCAAGAACAATACCAGGAAGAGAAAATGGTGGAAATTGCGACATAAAAAATCTAAGCAGAGGTTCAAAGGTCTACCTTCCTGTTTTTGTAGAAGGAGCAAATCTCAGCACAGGTGACATGCACTTCTCACAGGGTGATGGTGAGGTCTCATTATGTGGTGCAATAGAAATGAGTGGTTTCTTGGAACTCAAGTGAGTATATAACTTAAAATTAATTCAAATCTTAGAAAACATGTTCCTTCCATACAATTAAGCTAATAATACCCTTCTATTTTTGTGTCATCACCAGGTGTGAAATTATAAGGGGAGGAATGAAAGAGTACCTTACACCAATGGGCCCCACTCCCCTTCATGTCAACCCAATATTTGAGATAGGCCCTGTTGAACCAAGATTCTCAGAGTGGTTAGTGTTTGAGGGCATTAGCGTGGATGAAAGTGGGAGGCAACACTACCTAGATGCAAGTGTTGCATACAAACGAGCAGTACTCAATGCTATTGACTACATATCCAAGTTTGGTTACTCCAAAGAACAGGTTCAATTACACAACACTAAAAAGTCCAAGATTACATGTTGTTTTTGTCCATCTGAAAATGAATTTAATTTATATGCACAGTCAACTTTTAAAAAAAAAAAATCACACGCGTCTAATGACATACATCTCATTATGTAGATATTTGTGGAGATATTTTAGAAACGAATAAAACAAAATGACATCATGAAGTGATTTGATTGGATTAGATGTCTGTATAAAAAAGTTGCATAGTGTTCGTGCATAGAAATTAATCTCTATGTAAAAAAGGATCAAATATGTTATATCACACAAAAGGCAAAAAAAAATGTAACCTATGACTAATTGCTATCCCTTGAACATTATTCAGGTGTACCTTCTACTATCTTGTTGTCCTTGTGAAGGAAGAATATCTGGAATTGTTGATGCCCCTAATGCTTGTGCAACATTGGCCATCCCAACAGCTATATTTGACCAGGTAAATATATATGTTAATTGTCAACTCCCCTAATGCAAAATAAAACTATGTCTAATATTACATTGGCTATTTATAGCAAAACTATGTCAATCATATTAGGATGCTTGATTGTGATTAATTAAATACTGCAGTTTTTTAAAATGATTCATTTTATATAACTTTTAATAATAGTTATGTGGCTTGATGTTTTTGCAGGATATTCGTCCTAAAAATAACAAAGTGCCAATTGGACCCCGCCTTGTAAAGAAACCAGATGTCTTCAAATGCACTTATGATGGAAACTTGCCCATCACAAAAAATCTCAGTGCCTCATCTTGATTTGTATTAGCTTGTATTTAAATCACATGCTTCTGTAACATATCCCATAATCTTGTGATTTAAGCCACAAAAATAAAATTTGTAGGAAACATTATGACATTTGTATTGTATGCAACTGTTTTCCAAAGAACTGCTGGAATAATGTCAGTAACTTATGGCATAGTTTCGTTGGGTTGAATTTATTTTTGATTTAGTGTCCGTTTGATTCTGCGTTTGTAAGCTGAGTTCAAATCAAAGCGCATTTTGCAGCTTCCTATTCACGACGCGTCTGTGGGTTTCAATGTGAAAGCAAACATATGCTTAAACTTGTGCTGGCATCGACAATTAGTGTCGAGGTCATCCAGTCGGATGCTTTGGAAGATTTGCAATGATAAAGTTTTGAATTGTTTTAGTAAAATGAGAGCTTTGGCAACTTACTAATAAAATCCATACCATATAACATAGGTACTTAGAAATGTTCTTATATTGAAGGACGAAGAAAAAGTGGAAAAATGTCTTGAAGTTAGGCTAGACAGAGTGGTCGTTTTGGTAGCCCTTATCCAACCAGTGTAATATTTGTTTTTTCTTCTTCTAGGTTTACGTTCCACAACTAAAATTAACGTCGAGTTATAAGTTGGTGCTCAAGGTCTTACTCTAATCCTAGGAGAAAAATGCTACTTGTAATTTGGACTCTCAAATTGCTTTGAAGATGATAGAGGACGATGTTTTTTCGGTTCATTCTTAGGGATGGATACTTTTGGAGTAATGGAGTAACTTTGGCTACCACAATAGTTTTATTTTTGTTGAATCACCAAGTACATTTTTCTATTTAGCTATTCTAATAGTATATTTTTAGTTCCCTTAAACAAGTCTATTTGTAAAAATTTGCATAAATAAAAAGTTAAAAAATTATTATTTGATTAATAAACTTATGAAGTTTCCATTGTCATTTACCATTGACTAAACTCGATCATTTGCAACCCTTAATTATTTATAATATGCAGATAAATAATTGATAATCCTTCTGCTAAACCAGCAAAAAGAAAAATTTCCATTACTTTTTTTTTAAAGAACATTGTAGCTAAACTCATACGCACAACTATATAAAATGTTTTACGGTCTTTCATCATTTAAGTTGTATTTGAGACTCCTTATATTCCTTTTAAATTATTGTTTTTGTAAAGAAATATATTACCCTCTCCGTTTTAAAATGAGTGTCTATTTATAAAAAGTAATTTGTTTCAAAATGAATGTCATGTTCACTTTTCAATGTAAACTTTTACAATTATGTCCTCTAATTAATTTTGTGTACACCACTTTCAAAGTCATATTATACTTTTGTGGAAAACACACCAATAGTTATTAGGGGTAGTTTAGTAAAATAGTTATTTTGCCTTTCATAAAATGTGTGTAGAAACCTTAAACTACACTCATTTTGAAATAGAGAGTATAACTTTAAATCACTTTTTTTAGGGAAATGCTAAGGCACAAGTTAATGATTCAAATGTAGAAATAATTTATTGAAATGTGTGCATTGCATTTAATTTTTATCCTTTTAATCAATTAAATACACAAAATTTTAGAGAATATTTTTTCTTTTAAGTTTCTTAACATGTGCCCTAAAACACAAGTAAACACTACTTTTTTTTACATTATTTTCAAAATCCTCTACAACATTAATGATTACATCATTAATTATTTTCTCCTCTCAAAAAACATTAATTATTTTCTAAATAATAGCCTTAATTTTTTTTTAGGGTAAAATAATACTAGTAGCCTTTTAATAATTTTCCCTTGACCCATTTTCCATTTATGGCCGTAAAACAATTGCAATTCCAATTCAACTTGTTGTCGCGCGATAGATTGGTCTTTCTCTTTCGAACATCTCAATCTCATTCTTTTTTTCCTTATAATAATAATAAATTCCCCGAATCTTTTCTCTCTTTCTTCCTTCGCTCTTCCTCAACAACTCCGTCACCGCCGAACAACCATCTCCGCCGTCCGCGGCCTCCTCCTCCTCCACCCGTCGACATGGCGCAGAAATTCGGAAAATCCACTCGCCGCCCCGGCGCTGCATCCAAAGCTAGGGTTTATGCTGATGTCAACGTCGTTCGTCCTAAGGAATATTGGGATTACGAAACCCTCACCGTTCAGTGGGGGTAATAATATTAATCAATTAATAATATTATTATTTTTATTTAATTTTTTAATTGATTTTGTATAGTTTAGGAAAATGAAATTCTAGGGTAGGGTATTGTTGTTGATTTGGTTATTTTGTTGATTTTATTTTTTTGTGCGTGTGTGTGATTTTTCAGGGAGCAAGATGATTATGAGGTGGTGAGGAAAGTCGGAAGGGGAAAATACAGTGAGGTGTTTGAAGGTGTTCATTGTACTGATAATGAAAAATGTGTTATTAAGATCCTCAAACCTGTCAAGAAGAAGAAGGTCATTTTATTTTGGTTTTTTTTCATGTTTTTTAATTGATTGATGAATGGATAAGTTATATGTTACAGTTAGGGTTTGATTTAGGGTGCACCGACATTTTGTGTCTGTGTCAGTGCTTCATAGCTGATAAATGATGATAGGGTAATGTAACAACTGTAGATTGTGTATGCGATGTATATATCGATGTTGGGTTTGAAACTAAACTTACCATCGTGAATATATTCTGTTACTCGTTGTGAAATAGAGAGAACAAATGTGACCCTTAATTTTGTCATCATAAGGTAGAGAAAATTGTGAAAAGCTCATCTAAATGAATGATGTGTAATCACTTATAAATGGATGTGCACAAGTACATGCTTAGATATCAGTTGTATCCCTAGGGAAAGTGGTTATCATAATCTGTTTTTCTGGAATTTCTGGCATACTCATTGTGTTCTGTCTTTTCATACATTGGGTGCTCTTCAACTTCTGAAGCCTTATGAATTTTAGTCCAATTTAGAGTAGCATGACATCTTCGAAACCAACTCGTTCCTAATATCATGATCATTATCTTCTATCTTTTTAACCAGCTGTCCATTATGGATTACACGCATCATCTTATGTTTAGTGTTTGCTTATATTTAACATAGACCAATGATGCTATCTTTTATGCTAAAGCCCTTTTCTCTTCTTTGAATGAATTTACTATTACAAAGTACTACCAAAGTTAAATAAAATAATAATTGCTTCCTCAGAATCTTATTAGTTAGTTCTGTAAATTTAGACTTGAATATTCCATACATTCACCACCATTGAACAAGATCAAAAACAAAGTTGAGAGAACTTAGAAGGCTAGGAGTTGTAGTTTTTATTTTGCAAGAAAATAGAGGAAATAACAGAAAAATAGAATCATAGAGAACAGAGAAGGAAAGGCACAAATAGCTGCAGGAAGTTACCTACGAGGATCAAATATCACAATAGTTGGGGAAAGAGAGGATAGAGGGAACACATAGAGAATGGAGCCCATTCAATTTCAGAGATGGATAATTTGCCAAAAGTGGCGGATGTAAAATCTGTTAGGTTTGCAAAGGTCTTTTGAGTGTTATACTGGTCGTAAACTCTTGAATTTCATATATACCCAATTTCACCATGCCACCATGGTAACTTGATGATAAATGGTGTTATTTAGTCTAGTCTTTTGAGTGTTATACTGGTCGTAAACTCTTGAATTTCATATATACCCAATTTCACCATGCCACCATGGTAACTTGATGATAAATGGTGTTATTTAGTCTATATAACTGACCCCATCGTATGGGACAAGACTATGTTAGTGAGGTACTTCAACACTTAAACTCCGTGCTTATGCATCTTCGTTCTATTCCACTGTTACACTTCTATCTGTGGCAATTTTTTCATATGAAAATAGAAAATGCCGTGCTGGGACTTTAATTCGTTGTTTTCTATGCTTTTTAATCATTTAAAATCAATTTTTTTATTTTAAGTGTTAGTTTCTTTGTACTTTTGGATGTCAACACCGTGCAAGTGGCCATAGTGCTATGCTACAGAATAGTAGTTAGCTCCATTTGTTCACTCTGAGAAAATGTATGATACAGTGGTAGAAGGGTGTTCATTTTTTTTCTCTTTCTAAACTATGATGGTTTCCCTTTCCGATTGTCATGTTGTATATTTAACTCCTCAGATTCTTCTGAATATTAATGCAGATCAAGAGGGAAATCAAAATATTACAGAATCTTTGTGGAGGGCCGAATATTGTAAAGTTGCTTGACATTGTTAGAGACCAGCAGTCGAAGACCCCTAGTCTCATATTTGAATATGTCAATAACACTGATTTTAAAGTACTCTATCCTACACTGTCAGACTATGATATAAGATATTATATCTATGAACTTCTGAAGGCAAGTTTAATGCTCTCCTTTTTGTTAACAAGCGACATGAAAAATGCTAAAATTATTGTATTTTTTTTCCTTGATCTTGTTGTACTCAAGATATACTAGATGCTTTATTATAGGGTTGACTGCTTATGTTTTTTGTGTATTTGTCGTTCAATTAAATTTGTAAGTGATGAATATTTAAACCATTTACTGCACATATTTGACGAATACTTCAGTCTTGGACATACTGTAAATGAACTGTACATTTTGGTTGGTATTTTTGGACCTGGTATCTCAGGAAGGGTTTGTTATAGAACTCTGCTGCATAGGTGCTTTTGCCGTCTTGAGATCTAAGGCATATCACATTGTCTTGACTATGCAATGACAGTTCGAAAACTAGTTCCTTTTTCTCTTGAAATTGCTTTTGAGTTTAATAAAGTCTTCTGATTAGGATGGCTTGTATTCTTGTTTAGTTTAGCCATTTATGTCTTCTGAGAAATTGTGTTTCAACTTTTATGCATCATACTATGATTGTTCAACTCAAAAGCTTTTATTTCTTAGTTTCATTGACTTGTATGGATAAAATATTCATAATTATCCGGTTATGATTGATCTAAACCAGCTCATTATGTATATGACTCACCATGCCAACTATAAAACAAACTTATTAGAAACACAAATGTGTCATTCAATAAAGACAAACTTCAATTGAAGGTCCTGTTCATTCAACTGTTTATTGTTCCAAACTCTAAAGTTTTGGCTAGTGTTTACTCTGCAAAAAAACAATGCAGCTACTACTTCATGTCTCTTAATGTATCCTGTAGGTTTCATTCTTAACATGTTAGTTATAAATGCTCATATATCCTGGTTAGTGTATGTATTATCACTGTTGTGCTGCTTTGTTCAGTTTGTAATGTATAATTTCGTTAAATTATTTTACCAATCCTGCCATTTCCAGTTTTTTGTGGCTATTTAAAGCGCTAAGTTATTTGAAACTTCTACCAGGCATTGGATTATTGCCATTCACAAGGGATCATGCATCGGGATGTGAAGCCACATAATGTAATGATTGACCATGAGCAGCGTAAGCTTCGCCTTATAGATTGGGGGCTTGCAGAATTCTATCATCCTGGGAAGGAATATAATGTCCGCGTGGCTTCAAGGTACTTGTGATCTTATGTGTCTTTGCTCTTTTTTATAGGCGCTCACAAAGCAGGTAGGAGTTAGGACTTTAGGTAATACCCACCAGGGACCCCATGGGTGGGGTGCTTGGCAAGGTGGTGTAGTGCTTTGCAGAGTTTGAACATTGATTTATTAGTTGTCATTACATAATTACTTAGGCAACATTTTCATACTATTCTATCTGGTTTTGATTTCCTTAAATCATTGCAACTATTCCTTCTATCTGCAATTAGGCTTGGTTAAACATACACTTGGAATAAACTCATCATTTTAAAATTTTAAGTTTAAAGGTTAAGATTATGGGGGGAAGGATATAAGGATTGGAGTGATTAGGAAGTTATTGGTTCAACTCCCTCACTAACATAACATAATAACCACAGACATTTTTGCCTTGAAAAAATAAACTACCAACATTTTTCTATTCAAGAAAAAGTTTGAAGATCAAGAGATATTTCATTTTGTTACACTGAAAAAATGATCATTTGTTATGCTGGGAAGTTTTTTGTACAGAGGGGGTTTGAGTCTTTGAACTTCACTTTCCAAAATCAATTAATATTGTACGCAATAAATATTAATAATGGCGGTTCCTCCATAAACATCCTTATGCCATCAGATTACAATGAGCAAATATGGTTTAGTCCATAATAGGTTGATACTTGATTGTCATCAGCTTGATGTTTTTTAACAAAAGCAACATTGAGATTTTGTTTACGTAGCTGAACTTATACTCTCTCTCTCTCTCTTACCCACACTCATTGAGTGCAAACACTTTTTTATCTCATTTATACATGTTTTCCTCGTAGATATTTCAAAGGCCCAGAGCTTCTTGTTGATCTTCAAGACTATGATTACTCTCTAGATTTGTGGAGTCTTGGTTGTATGTTTGCCGGGATGGTAAGCAACAGATTTTCCTTATAATGCAATGTTTCTATTGTTTAGTATTTAGGCACGGTTCTTCCATTGTAGAGTTAAACCTTAGAATCTTCAACTACATCATGACAGATCAATTTGTACTTTTAAAGCCAATGTGAAATTTGAAGTCTCCTGCTTCACTTACCTGTGTGTGTTGTTACAGATATTCCGGAAGGAGCCGTTCTTTTATGGGCACGATAACTATGATCAACTGGTCAAGATAGCCAGGGTAAGTGTAGCATGTGAAGTGGTTGCATCTGCACCAGATTGTTGGGTTATGTGTGTTTGGGAGATATTTCAATTCTGCTTTTACTCTTGGTTTGATTATTTATATCTGAATAATTCCACATTGGGAACTTGATTATGTTGCAAGTGCACACTGCTCTTGTATCTTGTGTCCTTTCTACATTGTTGGCTTTTCCTCTTCAATGATTTCTGTGTAATAGAGTTTGCCCAGTTGGTGGTCCTGTGAAAAAAAAACGCTTTTTGTAAAGAAATCAAATATTTTTGTTGGCTTTTGAGAACACATGCCTTATTTTTCTGCTGGGTTTTAGAAAGATGTTGCATTTGCCCTGTTTCCAACTTGTTGCGTTATTTTTCCTGCTACTTATCCTGGGAAACCACACGGCTTTCTTATTTTTATTTATTTGCTTGATTCTCTCCGTTACTGTGAAAGCAGCAATCTGAACTCAGTTGACTCAGAACTCCAAAAATGTTTGCTTAGTTTTAGAAACAACTTAGACGTTAAAGAGATAGAGATGGAATTTTTTTTATTGATAATGTTATTCTTTCTTCATGCAATAGGTACTTGGGACGGATGAATTAAATGCATATTTGAACAAGTATCGCATTGAGTTGGACCCACATTTTGCAGCACTTATTGGGAGGTTTGTTCTGTGCTTTCATAATTTTGGATATGTTACGTTTTTTAAATAAAACTGTTATTATTATTTCAACTAACAGAATACTCCCAATATTGTATTTGTAACAGGCATAGCAGGAAGCCATGGCAAAGGTTCATTAATGTTGAAAATCAACACTTGACTGTTCCTGAGGTAGTATGCATTATAGTTAACTGATTATGTGCTTTAATTTACGCATTGTCTAAACTTTCATTATTTTTATGAAGGCTGTTGACTTTGTTGACAAGTTACTGCGATACGATCACCAAGAACGGCCCACTGCAAAAGAAGCTATGGTAACAGCCCAATCTTTTAGTATTTTTATTACTGCACTTGGGCTTGATTTGTGTTTGGTCTTCATTTGGGGCCTTCGGGCTTCTTATCTGGCATTTGGCTTTAGCTGTTGCTCATCGTTTTTCAGTTAATCCTGCCTTGTTTGGATTTGTCCTCTTTTTAGTAAAGAAACTATTTAGGAATCAGTAAAAAAAAAAATGTTTAGGAATCCCTGTTTATTAGATCATTGCACTGTAAATTGATGTTTCTGACTGAAATTGATGGTGGATTCTAATTATCTAAGCTTCATTCTCTAAGAATTGTTGTAGTTAGGACTAGGATTTTTTCTTGTTTCTTTTCTTTCTTTTCCGTGTTTCAAAATGCTCCAAGGGCACTAGCTGAGAAATAAAAAATAAAAGTATTGAAATAGAAAATGGATTGTTTAACATATTAGGATTAGGAACTTTAAAGTATAGTTTTATATACTACATACACCCTCCTGCCACTATTAGTAGTAAAAAATCACTTTTTAGATTCATTGAATAACCGATGTATCTGGTCTGAAATATTGATCAGATACATTAGTTATTATTCAATGAATCTAAAATGTGAATTTTTGCTTATAATAGTTACCATATGGGTGTATATTTTATTAGGACATTTAAAAACCTTTAGATTTTCAAAAAAGAAATTGTATATTTATTTTTGTATTTTGCTGATTGTATTTGGTATATTACCATACAAGTGTTTGGTACTCATTTTACAGAATGTTTGGTTAATAAATCATAAATGCTATGCAGGCCCATCCATACTTCAATCCAATTAGAAATGCGGAAAGTAGCAGAGCTCGTGCACATTGAGCTGCCGATGCTTGTTGTGATATATGGTGTTCGCTCTTGATTGAAAAATCTGAACTTTTATTTATGTTGGAACTTGCAATTGGGAGATTCTTCCCCTTTCTGTTGTAAAATTCAATTTGATTTGCTCTTGCCCTATCCTTTGGTTTCCGATTTTGTTATTTTCGTGGAATTTTCAGGTCTCAGCAATTTCAATATTTGATTGCGTGCTCTACATTTAAAAGTGAAATATCGATTCCTTTTGAGTTAAAGTTTTGTATTTTCTTCTCTTTTTTCCGAAAAAATATACCCAACAAATTTTAGTATTAGATTCTCCTCAAGTTTTTGTTGCAGCATAGTACTTTAAATTTTGAACATGTCATAATCTTTTGTTTTGAAGCATCTCATTTAACTTATTTTAATCGGTAGATGTTTTTTGAAATTATTAGATGTATCGCCTAGTATATGTATTGCACCACAACAGTTGGCATTCACTAGCTTTTATTGTCAGCTGTTATCTATATAAAAATTAAATGCACTTAACCAAGACATAGTTGGATTTCATTTTTGCGTGGGCCAAAAAGATGTTTGTCCGAGTTAAGGGTATACCGCTGAAGAGGCTATGCATTGCTTAAAATTCAACCAAAACACCTACCGGAAGCTAGAACCCGATAGGCTTGTAAACACACAAAATACCTATTGGAAGTTACGTTCCTGGCAAAAACACATAATACCTATAGGAAGTTACGTTCCGATCGGTTGAGCAATGGAAATAATGGCAGAGGTCAATTGTCTAGATTTTTCTTTCAGCATTGATCCTACACTGCGTTATTAATTGTGGTACCAACATATCAAGATGCATGTATCTTTAATCCCAATCCCATAACTTAGGGTCGCTAGTGGTTATGCATATCCTTCAATTCTTTATCTCATCTACACAACCGAAAGTTTGCTGGATAGGTGACCGATAGAAATTGAAAAAGGATAGTACAAGTTTTTATGCTATGTTACGTATGAAAGTTCAACCATTTTACGCAACTCAATTTATGGCTATCCGTTTAGACTCCAATATCTGTTCTTTTTCGTGAATGTGATGCGTATCTTGCTGTTCATTTTCAGCTCTAGAATGCATTGTTGGATAATTATTTTTCGACTTGGTAGGAGGTTCCTTTCATTGTGGAACTGGCTGACCTACACTCCGTTATTCATCCCCTCAATAAAGGTCATACAATTGATTGCATGCATTCATATAGATTTGCTTACTCCCACTATATAAATCACAATGACAAATGATGCACATTTTTTGTAAACAGCAAGATAAAATCCAACTACGTATATATTAGATGTGTCTCACTCATCTAAATAGTAGTATAAGAAAAAGAACTACAACAACTGGAAAAGGTGGGGGTTTGAGTTAAAGAAAAAGAAGTTGGAGGTCCTAGGCTGAAATCGGACAAAGAGTAAAATATTAATCTAATAAACTAGGTATTGACATTTGCCCTTAAATTCTTTTATTTCAAAGCGAGTGAAATAATAAATAGCAAAAAAAGAAAGATAATATTTCATTGGGGCATAAAAATGAGGTCTTTTTTTTTAGTAACATGATTTGTATTGTGGGAAAGATAGAGTATTTTTTTTTAAGATATTGGGAGGGGATTACATAGTAATTTGTTTTTAGAAAAAATATAAGTTTTCGCTCATACCCTCTTGCCTTAATCTCATTGAGGTTGATAACTTTTCCCATCTAGATTTTCTTAGAGATAATCTTATTTAAGACATTATCATACACTATACATTTTTTTTAATGAAAATTTGAATAGTTCGTCAGATCGTGAAAGACTAACCATTCCGTTACACCCAACATTGGTGAAGTTGATGATTTTATTTGGCTTTATATAAGATGTGTCTCATTCATATAAATTATTGTGTATCAATAAAATTTAGATTGGGATTTGATAAAGTCATAAAAAGAAACAAGAAAGTGGATGGAAGAAGTATGCATCTTTTTGGTACTGTCATGTCATAATTATTAAAATATGAAAGTGAGCAGACCATAGATGAATATGATAGTGAACATACCACTTTCTACTCACTCTTGGGTTCACTTTCCATGAGAATTTCTATGAGAATCAAAAGATTGAGATCTTATAACTTGATGGATTTTTATTTTGTAATTTTTAAGGAGAATTATTTGGTATTTTTTAGTTCTGTTTGTTACTAGTATTTTTAAAGTAACATTAATTGAAAATTTAGATTCACTTTTAAACAATTAAATATAAAAATAATAACGTGATATTAAATAATTGGATGTTAAATATCATACAATGATTCAAACAAACTCTATAGTACCCCCTTCCCCTGGTGTTCATTTTTTAAATATTAACAATACAACACTTTTCTAAAAAAGAATTATATTTGGCACCTTCCTTCCTAAGATAAACAAAACTTCATTATGTACTGTTATTATTAGCTTTATATTAGGTCTAATTGGTTAGGAAAGAGAGAGCTCGACATTCTAAAGATAAAGATCCCAAACATTAACAGAAAGTGAATAGACCATGGTCTCCAACCCAACTAGACCTATGTGGACCAAGTGTCCTAGCGTTTTCAATTTTGTTGGATTCTTGTACCCTCACCTATAAATTTTCTTCACATATAAACATTACTTCAATATTGTTTTCCTGGCACAGCCTCCAAACCGTTGCCGTAAGTATTTGTCTATGGTTAATTAAGTTGTTCTTGTCTTCCCACATGACATATCCACTACTTCAAGGGATGTGTCAAACTTTGTTTCATCCACCTAGATTGCCCTGCTACATAATAGTTAATGCCACACTCCTTAAGCATAGTTCTACAAATCTAATCATTTGATTAAGAAGGGTTTTCTACTCATCACCTTATATAAGTGGGAGTAATCTCAATTATTGAGGATATGGAAATGAAGTGCCACATAGTAACTGGAGACAAAATTAAGACATGTGAATCCCGGAATCTTCGTGTTAATGGAACATTTGGCATATAATCCGATTTTATGGAACAAGTCGGTGGGGACCATATAACTCACATAATAAAAATATTCATAATTAGAATCGATCATGTAAAAACAAAATAGTGATGAAAAATGTAAAGGATTGTTATTGTTATGTTACTCCCACGTAAAATTAAATATCAATTTGCAACATGGACGAGCATATGATGGTATACCACTCACCTTTTTATGTCAACTTTTTTAAATGGCGACATTTCGAGTTTAGCCACTAAGTGATGAGAAACTTGGAGAAGGAAAAGATATACCTAATATTGTAATGTGTAGTCCCACCAAAAATATTAAGAATAATTAACAAAAGTTAGCTGAGATATTGAAGTTTAATTAAAAATATATATTGAAACTTGGATGCATGAGAAAAAGCATGGCTAATTAATTTATTGTGATATGTTACGCACCAATTAATTGATTATTTTTGCTTCGTAAGCATGACTAATTTATTAAGATATGTTATGCACCAGTTGATATCATTTTGGTTTTGTTTAGACGATAATTAAGAGCTTAGGACTAAATCGAATGATGTTAACAGCAGCAAAACCCTTTTATACATGTATTATTATTAAGGAAGATGTTTTTGTAATACTATAGAAGTTTGACAAAAAAGACAGAAAATCATGCATGATGGCATATTACACTTATTAAGAACAATAATCACTTCTCTTTCATGTATAGGTCGGCCAAAAATCTAATTAATCAAATGTCATGTTTTTATGTATTTCCTTTTATTGTATAAAATCATGTTGTATTATTAATATGTATAACTAGAAATATTATTAATATGTTAAACTAGAAAGAAGCTTAGTGGGAATTTTGTTGCATGCTTGTTAGTGGGTTCAGAATGGATTCTCTGATTTGATTTTTTAGTTAAGCCTCCAAAGTTAGTGTTTAATGGTCTTTTTCTTTTCAAATAATCATTGCATGTTCTGTTTTGGCCTCATACTAAGATTTAATTATGAAATTAATTAATTAATATGCAATATGATCAAGACTCGAGTCGAGAGCACCATATTATACCCATGCATGGGGCCATGTATGTATGTATGTGGATCAATATCATGGATGATGTGACACATGATGAAGTGGCAGGTTTTGTGAATATTTAAATATTTGGGATACAGTTGTGAGTTGTGAATTTTGTTGTTATCCAGCATAAACCCGACCCATGCTTTCCGTTTCAGTATCCTTGTCTTTTTCTACTTGCGTTGATGAACCATGAACGTACAAAAAAGGTTACGAACATAACAGGAAAGTAAAATAGAGTCATGAACGTTATCGTAAACTCGTCCTACATAGTTGACTCAACATGCTCTTGTCAAATACAATGATGCTTACATTCGTAGAAGCTCCCTATCATTATATTGATTATTATTTTATGTTTCATATTTTGTTTATTCATTGTGTGCATGCTTGGACACTCAACGGTATTTATTTTAATTGGATAAAAAAGACATTTGAATTGTATTTCTATCTTGTATTTGGTCAAAATAATGTTCATATTATACCAATATTATTATTTTGTTAAATTAATATTCAAATTATAGAATGAGCTACCGAAAAGAAGATGCATCTTATTGATATAGATAGTACCAAATAGTTCTTATAAGCTTTCCTTCAACCTTGTAGACCCATACCTACACGGCTTCGTGGTCCTTCTCATTCAAATGTGATTCGGTTTTTGCCTAGAAGCTGCCTAGAGCCAGACCACTACCCGCCCTCATCAGCTCTGAGCATTACATGCCTACCAAACGGATGCGTTACTATATATATTTATATATTTAATGGAGTGAAGATGTCTCAAATCAAGAAAAAAAAATATTAAACTAATCATTAAATTGAGAGTAAATTAATTCCTTTATTACAACAAGTAAGAAACTAATTTGAGTACTATTTTCGTAACTAAATTGAGTAACGAGAAAATTCTTAAATATGACAATGAAGTACTTAAATTATATAAAAATTCTTCAATTTATTCTTAACATCTTAATGGCAGAGACTAAATTAATAAATTTTATATAGTATAAAAACTACTTACATTGATAGTTTAATGAGTAAATTGAAGGGAAAAAAATGATAGTTTATAATGGTTTAGATTCGACGGTGATGAATAATGACATATTGAGGGAGTGAAACGAAAAGTGATAATAATTTAGAAAACAAGTACAAAAAAGGATGCATGTTCAAGTTGATGAGCACGTGTACATAGTGATAAGATGAACAATATGCATGAAATGTCATTTCACAGAAAAATGAAAATACTACGAACATGGATGATAGTAATAGATCGATACAGTAGCTAGATAACATAAGGTGGAATGAGAAGAGGGATGGGTCATTAGGTAAAATAGGAAAATTGAGGGAACATGGTGCTCAAATTTTGGACAATCATAAGAGCAAGCTCCTCACCTTTGTGTCGGACTCTTACCATACAAAATGCCCAAAACATACATAAAACAACAAATCCAAGATATGACACCTCTTTTAACAGTAACCTCTCCCTACCTCGAGTGCACATCCAAATCTATCTCTGCATTTTGTCTCCTCTTCTTTCTTAACCACACTGCCAAGCCAACAATGTTGAATTGTATTCCCTCAACAAAAAAAAAATGTTGAATTGTATGTCACCTAAGGTCCTAAACCAGCGAGGATATGCTATTGGCATTAAAAAGAAATCCCATATATGGTAAAAATTTCAATTCCCGTTCAACTAATAGTTGATCTTGAAGGAAAGTCAAACAGCTAGGGAGAGTATCTCAATGATTAGGAGCACAAATTCTCTCGCACGCACGTATACTAAAGGATTAAGTATGATTATATAAATTTTAAATTTTGTTTCTAGTTTTTGACTCGTATAACCAACCGACTGACCATTGTGAAGACAATGTCTACGCCTTAATAGGTTTGATGTTTAATAAAATATGAACTCATAAGCTCGTTTCCTATGATGATTAAACGTTTACACCTTAACTACCTTAAGATGTTTGGTGGATTGGTACAACCGATCTTAACCACATGACCTATTATTTAGGTCCAAATTCAATCTCTACATATAGGGTGCGTTTGGTTTGTAAAACAGCAAGTACTGTACATAACAGTACAAGAAAGAACAACACAATACAAGGGAGAACAACACAGGACAAATTTTTATGGCATTGAATAATTTTTTGTTTTATACGATTTTTGGGGGACGGAATGCTATTTTGGTATTTTAGACAACCTATACGTGGGACAAAAAGTTGTATTGTGGTTTGGTGAGGGACAAAAATATCAGTTTTTGTCCTGTCCCTTGCCTCCACTTTGTCCTATACCTGAAACAGTTTTACAAATCAAACACTGGACAACTGGTGTTGTTCTGTCCTGTCCTTCATTTTTTAGCAAATCAAACGCACCCATAGAGTTTAAGGAAGAAGTACATAATTTGATCCATGTTGCTAACATTTTCTCTCCCCTCGAACAATATACTAACGAATTAACATTTGTTTATAAAAATATATGGGCTATATTTGTTAGCAGCTAACCGATCAGTGGACAATCAAGTCGGTATCTTCAAACAAGTTTGTTTTCTTTTTACATGGTGTGTATGGATGAGGTAATTGAAAATTTTAAAGATTCAATTAAATTATCTTTAGTTTTAAATATTTCTGTTTGGATTGTGTAATAAAATATTTCCCTGTAAACAATTTTGCGTACTTATATACATTTTAAAAGTTCTACGGCAAACTTGAAATTTGAACAAGAAGAGATAGGGTTGTTTCGCTTGGGGTCAAAGAGATCAACCAAGCGTAATAGCTGCAACCTCTCGATCAAATAACGGATTCTAGCGTATTAAACGATATTATCGCAATCACTCGACAATATCATTCGTGTCCAAATGACATCGTTATTTCTAAGGGATCGTTTAAACATCGATTTCCCAAACATTTAAACGATCATAAAGTCGTTTGGATAGTTTAATCGACGATTTCCCAACCGATTAAATTACCCAAAAGCATTAAGTTCTAGATTAAAAGTGATTATCAAATATTACCATCCATGTCTAGAGTGATAACTTAGGATAGATTGCTATTCTATTTCTAGATTCAAAAGTATGTGTCCATATCATTTTCAATCTCAATAAAACAGTAATTGCAAGAATAACAACAATATTGAATAAATAGCTAGAACCATATATTAAATGATCAAAAGATTACATAATAGCTTGTTTGAATACCTCAAAACCCACAAGGGTAGATGTAGCTACATATGTCTATGATAGTTTTGCAAAGGATGAAGAAAAGATGAAGATTCAATGCCTAGATCCATGATGTCTCAACAAATCTTGGGTTGAATCTACTCCTAACTACCTTGCTTTGTGTTTCTCTCTCAAGAAAATACCCTAATCTCTCTCTAAAACCAGAAAAATATCAAAACTATGTAATTATTCCCTTGGAAAGAGAATAGAAAACTATTTATATGGACTGCTTCTGCAAGATTTCGCTAATAGCCAAATATTTCGCTATTAGCAAAATGTCTAGAATCTGTCTCTGCACCAATGAAGTTGCTCCACGTGTTCCTTATCCACTTGAAGTTTCTGAAGTTCGCTGATGATTTCGCTGATGGCGAAATCTCTCTGATGCAACTTCGCTAATGGCGAAATATACGCTAATAGCGAAGTTTGGCCTTCTGCTTCTGAACTTCGTTGATAACTTCGCTAATGGCGAAACTTCACTGGAATTTTGCCAACTATTTCGCTAATGGCGAAATATACGCTAATAGCGAAGTTTGGCTTTTTGCTCCTGAACTTCGCTGATAACTTTGCTAATTGCGAAACCTCACTGGAACTTTACCAAATATTTCGCTAATGGCGCAGATTTCGCCAATAACGAAATCTTGTGAACTTGATACATTTTTATCCTTGCTTGCATTTTCCTGCACAAAAAGAGTTGAGTAAGGCATGTAAAGCATAAATGGTAAAAGAACACAATTTGGTAGCTTTTCGTTAGATAACTTGCAGCACAAGTCACTAAAATGCATAGATTAACACATAAAAATATGTTACTTTTGAACACTTATCACCCTTGAAAGTGCTTTGAAAAGTGTTGAAGCGTTAAAAACATTAGAATTTGAAATATAAATAGAAGATCTAATATAAGAGTAAATTTAAACATGCATAGGCATTAAATTAAATATAATAATTATAATGACTTTCATTTATATTTGAGAACATCAATTTTTTTTTGTTGCTTATATCAAGACCAAAAGGAGTATTTATCTATTGGTATATCAAGCATCACACAAACGATTGAAATAGATGGTTAGATTGAATTATATACATAGATTGTCTGTCTGCGTAGTGTATCTTCGATGGAGAACTTTAGAAAATGGATGATTTTCAAAGAGTAACTCTATACATGTTATGTTTAGATCGTAGGAAAATTCAATCAAGGCCGATCCAAGGGTATAGGTCGTCAACTTTTAATTTCGAGCAATTTTTCAATATTGGTTTACCACCATAAAAAATTGCCATTAAATAGACCTAGAAGGCTTAACTCTAGGCAAACCACATGCTTTTTGTTCAATTAAGTTGCACCCATCTAAGCAAGAACTTGACCTAAAAATTGACCTATAGTGTGAACTATATCATGTAAATCAAAATATTCAGTTTAGCTCTTACTAGTACTTTATGATTTCTTTTTGATAAATAAATAGCCTATTTATCCACGTCACACCAAACATGTACAGCTTAATGGTAAAATATAGCCTCTTTATGTCACCGACCTGGAGAACATAAGTGCTTTGCTGGCTTAAAATACAATATACCCTTCCTAGCATGGATTTGTTAATTCGGACCAAGATACATAATTAGATGTTTTGTTTTTCAGAGTGGGTCAATTTAAGGTCTCGATGATTAATAAAAAATAACCTAGGCAAAGCTGTCCCAAATTGGCCACCTGTGCCATTATGTATTTTACAACTCGTAATAAGTAAATAAATCATCAAGCATAAAATTATTAAATTATAAAAGACACAAATGGACAAGAATATCTCTATACACCACATAGAAAAAGCAACAGTAAAATAAGTAATCGATCTCATAAACATTCCTCGAGCCAAACCATCCACACTCCCTCATTTGTTTTTATTTTATAATTTAAAAATTTGATAATAATTATAAAGTTATTAACAATTTATTTATTTTGATAAATTTTCTTATTAAAAGGGAGAATTGGTTAATATTTTTAACATAATATTTAGTGTTGGTTGTAAAAAGAAAGATATAAATTATTAGCAATATGTTAATTAAAAAATAACTGATATTATAAGTCTTATAAAAATACACAAGTAAATTTTTCAAGAGAATTTTATTTTTTTTAAAGTTAAATTAGCCTTTCTAAATTGGCACCGTCAAAAATCAAAGTTGATATTTTGAAGAGGAGCACCTATTCTAAGTGGGTTTTAAGGTGTGTTTGTTTCAAATTTATTCCTAGGAATAACATTCCTTGAAACATAAAGATGAGAATTTTATTCCAAGGTATTTAGGAAAAATATGTTTGGTTAACTTTATAATAAATCTAGGAACCATAAAAATAGGGATTATAATAGGTAACTATTTATGAATTTATTCTCATCTTCATGGGAACTTTATTCACATCCTTTTCCTTGGGAAATGTTTTCTATTTCCAGGAACATTTTATACCCGGAATAAAATTTAGTAAACTTGTAACAAACATAGGCATATATATTCTTATCATTTTATTCCTGAAAATCATTTGAAACAAACTCACTATTTTATTTTTCTAATCATACACGGTCAACTTGGACCAATCCTACTTTAACCAACTGTCTTAACTAATTTTTTTATTCAACCTTTGATTTTGATTATACCTTGCTTCTTGTTTGTTCCTACTAATCCAAGACAATTCGCAACATTATTGCAAACATGCTGCGTAATTGTTGTCATTTGTTTAACCCCATCTCATTAACATGGTGAGTTGTGTTAATTTTTTTTATCAAGGTGAGTTGCACTAATTAATAATTCATTTTAAGCCAATTATTTTATTTTGCATTTGGATCCAACATCGTTAACCTTGTTCCTCTGACCTTAATTTCTCCATGTGGTAACCAAGAATTATATAGCCTAACCAAAGGGCTAGTTGTTTGGTATCAAGCCTACACTATTGGTTGTGCTTAGCAACTAATTGTGATTAGTATATAATCAAATTGTTAGAGCCACGTACGGACCCAACCTGTATAACAAAAAAATAGGGAACAATATCTCATGCCGTTGATTTTTTTTTCATAAGTGTTTTGTTCCTAATTGTTTTCTTCTTTATTTCAAGGTGTGAAAGAAACACATAAACATGATACGTGTCAATGAAGCTACACATGTTCTTCTTCTTGATTGGTTTTCAAAACATCATTAATTTTTTTATCATATGGTTTTCTATTTGAACGATGCTGTGGTCCTTCCTTAGGGCTTTGGGTCTTTTTCTAGGGTATATTTCTTCTCTCTCTTTTTTTCAATTTTATTTGATATAAAAAATTATAATTTATTAGAATTCGTTAAGGCTCCATTTGATGAATAACAAAAAGAAAAGGAGAGTATATATATAAGCTTTCCAATCATGCATTGGCTAAAGTATGGTTTTTTCATGACCAAATTAATTTAGTGAGATTATGATTGTTTGGTTATTAAGAATAAGAATGGAATATAAGAATTAATGGATCAATCAAAGCCAAAAGTTTCGCGGGAAAGAGTCATGCACTAGTAATTATAATAAAAGTTTTTAGTTATATTAAAAGATTTTTTCCTTATAATTAAAAATATTTTTCCTCCCACTCATAGCATATAGGTTTTTTTTTTTTTTGAAGGAAGCATATAGGTTTGTTCTATCGTCACATATTGATCGGGTATTTTGGATATGATCCAATTTGTTCAATGAACGATTGAGCAATTATTATGCGACAAAACAGTTGATTTTAAAAAAGAGATTCCATTCTAGCTAGCTTCATGATCAAAAGAATTTATATGGACCGATCTATAGAATTATTCTTCTAAATAATAATAATTCTCAGTCAAAAAACTTATAATATGACGATTTTAATTATGAAGGGAAATCTTTTGAAATGCTTTCTGGATTCCAAATCTAATGGAAACTTGACAACAATATATATAGTCAGAGAATAACGTGCATGGTCAGCAAAATCCTTGGAGAGTTGTAAATGTTAATCTTAATTATTAATAACAATAAGTAGGAATATCATCTTGTAATTTTTAATTTAACAATTTTATTCCATTCCCGTGTGTATTGCAAGGGCATATGTGTGTAATATGCTTCTGAGTTGACCACCAATTGTTCGAAAAGAAAAGTTGAATCTTAAAATTCTACTCCTAAGTACATAATTTTTGGGTCCATCTAATATGGACTTCAAAAAATATTCAAATGTAGATCCTTATAATTTTAAGTAAAATAATACATCCCTTTCCTTTTTATTTTTATTTTTCTTATTAAACCTACTATTTTACTAAAATAATTGTTATTTTGGAAAATAATACTAAAACGAAGTCTTCATCAAAATATGTGGTAAAAAAACTTTATTTTTGATGGTTGCCGAAGGTTTTAACATCGTCATGGAGGCTATGGTGGGTGTCAATAGGTTCACGGGTTATAGAGTGGGCAGCATGGGTGAGGTTAATCTTACTCACCTTCAGTTTGCCGACGACACGTTGATTATTGGTGAGAAGAGTTGGCAGAATGTGCGTTCAATGCGTGCAGTGTTACTTTTGTTCGAAGAAATATCGGGGCTGAAGGTGAGCTTCCATAAGAGCATGTTAACTGGTGTTAATATTTTTGATTCTTGGTTGATAGAGGCGGCTAGGGTGATGAATTGTAGAACGGGAACCATTCCTTTTTTTTACTTGGGACTTCCTATTGGGGGGGATCCCAGGAAGCTGAGTTTTTGGAAATCGGTTATTGATCGTATAGTTGCTCGCCTGTCCTTGTGGAATAATAAATTTCTCTCATTTGGTGGTCGTCTGATATTGTTGAAATATGTTCTATCTTCGCTTCCGGTTTACTTTCTTTCCTTTTTCAAGGCTTCTGCAGGTATAATCTCTTCTATTGAATCTATTTTTAAAAGATTTTTTTGGGGGGGGTGGTGAGGATCATAGGAAAATAGCCTGGATAAATTGGAATTATGTTTGTGTTCCGAAGGAGGATGGTGGGTTGGGGGTCCAGAGGTTAGGTGAGTTTAATATGCCGTTGTTGGAAAAATGGTGTTGGAGGATGTTGACTGACAAGGAGGGGTTGTGGTATCGTGTTCTGAAGGCCCGTTATGGGGAGTTAGGTGGTCTGTTGAGGGATGGGGGAAGGACTGATTCTATGTGGTGACGGACTTTATGTCGTGTCCGAGGAGGGGTTGGAGATGGAGTGGGGAGTTGGTTTGATGATAACGTTCATAGGATTGTTGGAGATGGCCGTTCAACTTTATTTTGGTTTGATCATTGGGTCGGGGGAACGCCTTTGCGTTTCCAATTTCCTAGACTCTTCGATTTAGCCGTAAATAAGGATTGTACGGTAGAGGAGATGGTGAGGTTAGGTGGGGAGGCGGAGGGAGGGGTGTGGGAGTGGAGACGTCGTTTGTTAGCTTGGGAGGAGGAGAGTGTGAGGGTGTGTTCCGAAGTGTTACTTAACGTTGTTTTGCAGGATGATGTTACTGATACGTGGCGATGACTTTTAGATCCTGTGCATGGCTATTCGGTGCGGGATTCCTACCGGTCCCTCACATCTTCAGGTGATCAGGTGGATAGGACTCTTGTCAATGATGTCTGGCATAGACATATCCCTGAGAAAGTGTCTCTGTTTGTGTGGCGTCTCTTGCGTAATCGGATTCCAACAAAAGATAGTCTATTGCGGCGAAATATTATTCATGTTAACGACCTGGAGTGTGTATTTGGGTGTGGAGCATCCGAAACTGTTAACCACCTTTTTCTGGTATGTGATTTGTCATATGCATTGTGGCTTCATGTTTGGAATTGGGTGGGGCTCTCAGTGGTTCATCCTTTTCAGATACGTGATCATTTTATTCAGTGTTCTTTCATGGCGGGCATGCCGCGAGGTACTCATTCATTCTTTAAGGTCATTTGATTCGCTTGCGTTTGGGTGATTTGGAAGGAGCGTAATAATCGTACTTTCAAAAATATGGTGTCAACTCCTTTGGTTGTAGTTGAGAAGGTCAAATTGCTCTTTTTTGTGTGGTTGAAAGTCAAACAGGCAACCTTTAGTTATTGTTATCACGACTGGTGGAGACATCCGCTACCTTGTATGGGTGTCCACTAATTTTTATTTTGTCTGTTTAGCTGGTGCTCTTTTTTCCGTGGCACATTGTTTCTGTAGACTTTTATCAGTGGTGTTTCTTGCACTCCTTGTGCAGGGAGCTTCACCGTTGTTGTTGTTAATATAAATACCATTTTGATTTGTGCAAAAAGAAACGAGTCCATGCTCCATTTCGGCACTGCATGCATATTTACATTAAAAAAAAAAAGATATGTTTTTCGGTAAAAAAGAAAATTAAATCTATATGAAATTATCTTCTTTTTTAGGATCAATATATATAACTTTATCGATGATAATGATTTTTTTTAGGGTTTACCAGAGAAATGGAGAATGATATGTCTAATTTAGATCTCAGTCCTCATGAGCATAGCTCAGTTATGTATTAAATATGCAAGGTCTGGGGTTCGAACTCCGGCCACCACCGAAAAAGATCTCTAAAATATATTTTTATCCTTTTTGATAAAAAACAGATTTATAATAATAAAACAAACAAAGAAAGAATAATATTTATTAAATATTACTAAAAATACTATATGACCATTACGAATAAATACTACTAGTACTCATATACTACTATTTATTTTACAAAAGCACGAGGCCGTACCCTTTTATACGTACCTTATAAATATATTTCCTCACACTTGTGTATAATGCATTCTTCACCACCACACACTGGATGTTTGTTTGTTTATGTCTCCCTGCACAGCAAGCAGGAAAGATTTAGCCATGGGAATCAAAAAAATTGTCTTTCTGTGGCAACAAAGATCAGAAGACAATCTGTCAAAATTACAGAAAATAATGAAGTTTTGCTAGACTTTTTTCCTGACAAAGATGGCACAAGTTATTAAATAAAAATATATAATGGCATGGTTGCCAAGTTTAGTTCATTCTCTCCATAATATTGTTAAATAATCAAGTAATTCATATTGGTTCTTCAAATCAATTTATATTTTTTTTTAAAAATGTTAACAAGTATCTTTAACAAGACCCTAAAAGAGAAGAGAAATAAAAAAATATAACATGGGGTGGTATATAACAGTTAACCTCTTTCTTTTTTTTCTTTTTCAAGATATAGTTAACCCTCTTTAGATCTAGCTAAAAGTGGATTTTTAATTTTTTTATAGGAAATTTAAAGTGGAAATTTGTGTTAAAGTTTATGTGCTAATACATATGATAGATAAATATCAAATCTAATATATAAGATTTTTTTTTTTCTTTTAAGGGATGCATGGGATAATATAAATTGAAAACTAATATACTTTTTAATTAAAATAAGGAAAATGCTATTTCTCTAGAAAAATAGCATCAAGAATTTTTCAAGACACTCGCAAGTTTTTATTGCATAATTTATTTGTTCACTTTCTATTTTTCAGCCACACCTTCTTGAATTGTGGCAAATAGTGCATTGTGATTGACTGCTCTTTATTCTTGAAGAATTCTTGATGTTATTTTTCTAGAGATATAGCACTGCTCTTAAAATAATGATAGATTGAATTTGAAGTAGTTAATGATAAAACACCAACAAAGTTAAAAAGCGTAAATAAAAAACGGGAAATGTTAAAAAAAAGGAAAATGTTAACAAATATGTTAATGACATTTTATTTTTGTCTTAAAAGAAGTAAACCAGTAAAAATGAAGTCACACTCAACTGTGTGGTCTCAGGTTTGAACCCGAATCACGACCGGCCTTGCAATTTGAACATTTGCCAGTTGAGAATGACACTTTTAAAAATATTTGTTATGTATTTATTTTGATGGACCTAAAACACCCGAGTGATGCTTGCATGTGGAAAATCGCATTGAAATATTCAAATCAATAATGAGTGCTTTGCATAAAATAGGAAGTGAAACTCTCTTTTTTTAATGCATTTGCGACTAATTTTTTTAATTTTATATTATACTCAAAATATTATACTATAATAATTCTAATTTTTATTTAGAGGATATAAAAAAATTAAATTAAATTAATTGGTTAGTGACAAACATTTGCGCCATGTATGATTTACACATTGCAATGGCTTCTCAAGAGACCTTATTCTAGAGAAATAAATTTAATAAATTTTAATTGTGAAAAAATAATAGTTAGTGTATTATAATAGTTAGTGAAAAAATATTGTTTTCTAACAATATATATTTACTAATTTGTTAGTCACAAACATTTGTTTTGTGTATGAATTTTATTAGTAAATTATAACTTTTTTAGAAGAAATCTGAAAAAAAAAGATATGAGTTTAATCATTGATCAATGATAAACGGATATTTATCCCGTGTATCAATTGTACGTGACAACAAATTCATTACTGGCTCATTTCCAACAAAAAAAATGTGAAAAATTATAGTTAGTTTGTATTATAATATCTCTCGGTTTTTATGCGGACGATATGAAAAAACACTAATTTTTAACTAATTATTTACTCAAACATTTTCATGTGTATGATTTTTATATCAAACTAATTTATCCTAATTTTTAACATGAATTTTACAGAGAATTTGACTATATCTCATATCCTATTTCAATTATTGTTTATAATGGTACATTTATATATGCGGAAAAAATATTATATACTAATAAGCTTAAATATTGAAAAGGTTAACAAATTTATAATTAAATTCAAAATATAAAATATAATATAATAATATCAATAATAAATAATATTATTCATATTTATCTTAAGGGAAATGTTAACGGGTGTCCCTGAGGCACTCTTTAAGCACTTTAAATGGTATAATTTTAATGAAAAATTGTGTATTGAATGCATTGAAAATTATAATAGTTGACTTTTTAAAAGAATAATTACTAAATTTGGAATGCTTAAAAAGTGCCCTGGGGCACTCGTCAACAAGACCATTTACTTAAGTAGGTTACCCTGGTATGCATAAAAAATGGAAAATGTTAGTTAACAAGACCCTAAAAGAATTTCTATGGCCCATGACTTGCCATATTTAGTAAAATGAGGAATGCTAGCAACACTCACTTTTGAACACTCTCTCTAGCCCTCACTCTTTTATTGGATGTAATCAATGTATGTCTCACCGCTTTGTGTGAGTTCTATTTCCAATGTATAGATCCACAATGATTTAAACCAATAAGAGTGAGTGTTAGTGAGAGTGTTCAAAAGAGAGTGTTGCTAGCATTACTCTTAGTAAAATTTTCTCTGTCTTCTCTGTTTAAGAAAAAAGTCTTGTCAAGTATAACCTACATTGTGGGTCCGAAATTTTCGTTGGCCACACTAATATTTTTTGTGGCATTGTTTTGACTCCCTCTTAGGCACACCTTGTGCTTGATTAGAGTCTTTCTTATTATATTATTTTTGGCTTAAAACAACATATCTAAAAAAAATATGAAGTTCACAAATGCACAACTTATGATTTATAGGATGAATAAAAAAAACATGTATCACGTTGAAATGTATTATAAATTAGAATTGAAATTTGATAACATATACAGTCATGTTAAATATACAAAATTGTTTAATCGCATTAATCTTATCTATTTAAAACTTAGCTCATATTTTGAAACAATAGTTTAAATATGCCAACAAGTCACGTAAGGTTTTCAAAATGTTTGAATGAGACCTAAAAATAAGTTTATGTTAGACCACGTGATAAACTTTAGCTTAAACTTTTTGACATCTGAGACTTAACTCTTGTAAATCTTAACTCAACTTAAATTATTTTATTCTCACTCTTAACTATCTTGTTTTTTTTAAAAATAAAAAACAAGCTATATTAAAAAAAAATACAAGAAACCATATCATTGATGAGGGAGAAATCACATTTTTTCTTTTCTCGCCTAAAATTACACATCATAAGATCCATTTTCGGTAACAGCACACAACTAAAAAGCAATACAGAACCTGAAGTTCAAATTTTGTTAGTGAGAAGACGTGAATGCTGCTGATAACTGATTAGACAGGAGAGTGGATTCACCATGCTGTCATATTTGTAGCACATGATCACATGTATCACACAGATAAGAAAACTCAGTCCCTTTGCGGTTTGATTTAACAGTTTCATAATTATCCTCTACTCATCCACCCGGAAATCCTGCACGGTATGGTCATAGTAACGCTGAGGTGTATATCCTCAACAATGTGAACATAACTGTTCAAAATAAAATAATGTAAATATAAATAAAGTTTTTTTTTTTTTTTGTGATCAAGTATAAATAAATATTTCTGCTCAAAAAAAAGTATAAATAAATATTTGTACCGTAAGTACAAATAAAGACTGTTACCATAGTTAATTATTTATTTATTTTAGATAAATTATTTAATTTTACAGTGTTATAATCCGAAGAATATTAGTGTGGCCAACGAAAATTGATTTAGTTGAGTTTATATGCTTAAATATGGATAATTTTTAGGATACATTTGAAAATTTCAGTATACCACTGCTCTGTCTTTAAATTAATAGCTAAATAGTTTTTTTTAAAGAAAAAATTACTTTGTATCAATTATAATTATAGTAACTAAATCTTATTTATTAAAGTGTATAGGAAAAAATTAATTTATTTTGAATTTTTATTGATCATATTCTAGAGTATGGATTATTTTTTATGATAAAATGTAAAAAAAATTAGTATAATTCTTATTAACATTGATTGAAATGAATTTTTTTTTATGAACTTATATTTCCTAAAATATAAAAGTCGAAAAATAATCTATTCCTCTATAAAATTGTTAAAATGTTAATTTATAATATAAAATAGTTAATTTATTGATTTAGATAACACATATATCCAAGCAATTCAATTTAGGAGTCTACTGTTAGAAACAATTTTTTATAAAGATGTAAATTCAACTTATTTTGATAAAGTAATGATATTTTTAGCGGATAAGATAACACATATATCCACGCAATTCAATTTACGAGTCTAGTGTTGAAGCAATCTTTTCTAAAGATGTAGATTCAACTTATTTTGCTAAAGTGATTATCTTTTTAGCCGATTACTTGTAAATAATTTTGTATACATTCTTTCTTTAAACTCTGATATTTGTTGGGACCTCGATAATATCTTGGGACTCAATTCTTCAAATTTTCTTTAACAAAAAATATTTTATGTTTTAGAGATTAAAATTTAATTGATAAGGACATTATATGTAATATGTAGAGGTAGAATGCCAACATAAAAAAAAGAAAGAATGCCAACATTAAATTTTCTACTCATTCACTTTATAAGGTGAATTTTTAACAAACGACTTTGATAATTTTATTTTTTATAAATGGATTCTAAAATTACGGTGATAAACGTGTTAATGAATCCTCTAAAAAAAAAAGTTAATGAAAACAAAGCACAAATTAGTTTTAGAATATTTTAAAGATAATTACATCAAACATGATTAATTAATTTTGATTTTTGTTTATATTTTTAATTTATAGATCTTGTTGACGAGTGTTCTTGAATCATTATTTAAAAATTCTAAAATATAAAAATTTATTTTATAATAAAGAGAAATGTTTCAATTTTCAATGCTTGATAACACAAATTTTCATAAAAAATTACCAATTAAATATCTTAAAAAGTAGTATTTAACAACAATTGTTAACATTTTTCTTTAAATTAATTATATTTGAAATTGAGGAGAGTATTACTTAACAACCACCCCTCCATAACATAACTAGTAACTACACCATAGAACAAGAAACAAACCAGTGTCCAAATTGAATGATGGAAGTAGCAAGTAAGGAGAATGGGAAATGAGGGTTGGGTGGAGTATATATTCATGTGATTAAGATCACCATCATCATCCCATTCCCACATGAAACACGCGTGTGCATGCCATCCTACATGATTATAGTGGATGCACTGCACTATAGGGTAGTGACCATACATACATGAGTATAGTAAAAATGTAATGATTACTATGAACTTAGGGAAGATGGCAGGCCTTTACCAGTAATGATTAAAATTAAATTGAATTAAACATCTCCACAGAACCGCGCAGCCATAGAGCCGCCATTTTCTCTTTCCTTACTTTATGTTTTTCTGATATTATTGCTTTTTACTTAAATTTCCATTTATTATATTTCCATCATCATCATTATCATTATTGTATTAGAGGAAATACTTTAGAAGCGGTAGTGAGAGAAAGCATAAAAGCGAAACCATATAAAGGAATACTGGAATTAAATACAGGAAGTGGTATGGATTCTGTATATATAGAGAGAGAAAGATATAGAATTTTTTTTTTTATATAAAAAACGGCAAAAGAAAAAGCTGAAAAGATCAGGTATTTAAAGCTTCTTCTTACAAGAGGATTTTGATGTATACTTCACACAACCTATAAGATTATGAACTCATCACTACTCAACTTATAGGCTCTAATAAACTTTTCAATATCTTTTTCCGGGTTTTTTGTTTTTTCTGGTTTTATTTTTTTCTCTAAAATTGGCTTTGAGACAGTGATCACATTCAAAACACTCCTTTTAGTTGAAGAAGCCTCTTTCTCTTTTCAATATTTTTTCTACTTATAAATAAATCATAAATCTACTAGGTTACTTTCTCAATATTGTAAAGTCTCGAAAAAGCTGCGATTTCTTATTTCTTTTCCTCACTTTGATATCTATCCTTGGCTTTTCTCATCGGTCCCCTCTATATAAACCCCCCAAAACAACCCTCATTTCTCATTCACTTGCAATCAATCACTTATTCTTTTTCTTTCTTCCCTCCCCTTTAATTTCTTCTATTGTGAGATAGAGATAGAGTTAGTTATGGGTGAAGTAGTAGTTGTGAATGTGAGAGAGTTTGATCCTAATAAAGATAAAGAAAGTGTTGAAGCAGTTGAAAAAATATGTGAAGTTGGACCCAGTGGAAAACTTTCCCTCTTCACCGACTTGCACGGTGACCCTATTTGCAGAGTCCGCAACTCACCAACTTTTCTCATGCTGGTAAGTCAAATATTAAATACAATAATAATGTATCATATCATATCAACAAAATATTTGATTAGTCCTAATCCTAACTTTGTTATTTTAATTTTCAGGTAGCAGAGATAGGCAATGAGACCGTCGGAATGATACGAGGTTGTATCAAAACCGTTACATGCGGCAAAAAACTTACAAGACCAACAAAAAACAACACAGAAACAAATCAAAATTCCAATCATGTCCCTGTCTTCACTAAACTAGCCTATGTTTTAGGCTTAAGAGTTTCTCCAAATCATAGAAGAATGGGAATAGGGCTAAAACTGGTAGAAAAAATGGAGCAATGGTTTCGTGAAAATGGTGCTGAGTATTCATACATGGCTACTGAAAACGACAACGTTGCATCAGTTAAACTTTTCACCGACAAATGCGGTTACTCAAAGTTCCGTACACCGTCAATCCTTGTTAACCCCGTTTTTAAACACCGTCTCAAAACATCATCGTCCAAAACAACGATCCTTAAACTCACACCAAACGATGCTGAAACACTTTACCGTTACAAATTCTCCACTACTGAGTTTTTTCCTCGTGACATTGATTCTGTTTTAAAAAACAAACTCACACTCGGAACCTTCTTAGCAGTTCCGAGTAATGGAAAATATGGGGCCGGATCAGGTAACTGGTCCGGCTCCGAAAGCTTTTTAATGGACCCACCGAGTTCGTGGGCTTTAGTAAGTGTTTGGAACTGCAAAGACGTGTTTACCCTTGAAGTAAAAGGCGCGTCGCGCGTGAGACGTGTGTTAGCAAAAACAACTCGAGTGATAGACAAGGCTTTCCCTTGGTTAAAATTACCTTCGATTCCGAATTTTTTCAAACCGTTTGGGTTTCATCTAATGTATGGAATTGGTGGGGAAGGACCAGAAGTGTTGAAGATGGTGAAAGCTTTGTGTGGTTTTGCTCATAATCTTGCTATGGAAAATGGGTGTAGTGCTGTGGCTACTGAAGTTTCTAGCTGTGAACCGTTACGTTTTGCTATTCCTCATTGGAAGGTTTTGTCTTGTGAAGAAGATTTGTGGTGTATTAAGAGATTAGGAGAAGATTATAGTGATGGTTCTGTTGGTGATTGGACTAAATCCAAACCTGGTTTCTCCATTTTTGTTGACCCTAGAGAGTTTTAATTAAGTTTTAACTTCTAACTACAAATTAGAAGAATTAATTAGGTAGTTTCTTTTCTTATTAGAACAAAAAAATATTAGGAAGTTTTTTTTTTTTTATTTTAATTTTTATTTATATTATATAGTTGTAAGGAGGGAGGTGTTAATGTGATATGTGACATGTCATGTCACTCATCAGATGTGAGTTTTGATTGTAAAGGAACAAGGAATAGAATATCCCTCTTTTTTATTTTACTTGTTAATTATTTTCGTTAATTAATTGTTTTTTAGATGGTAAAATTGATTTATGGGGGGTTTAATACTTTAATGTTGTGATTTAGCGTCTCGTTTGGGATATGAAACTGGGTGATTTATATTCTGCAAAATCTGAATATGTTGATGTGGGTGAATTAGAATATCCCTTAGGATTTGTTAGAAGACTGAATTTTTTGTTTATGTTCGATGTGGGGGCCTTATATTATAGGGCCACAACTTTAAATTTAGTTTTTGTTTGTTTTATTGGGTTCCTAGTATCTTACTTATTGAAGGTAGTGGGAATCAAATGGTGCCCATTAAGTTTTTGTGGAAGTCTCCTAATATGGACAATTACAATGACATTCTCCTAATTACCACAGTAATAGAGAGGAAGGCATTTACTAAGATTCATCATGGGACATACATGTTTCGTTGATATCATGTATGGATGTTCCAGTGTTTCTTCTAAGTTTAAACCTTTTTTTAGGATGAGTGAATATGAAGGAATTTGGTCGGTGACTGACTTCTCACGGTTTTCTATTGAAGTTATTATATGGTATTTTGGATTGAACTATTGTGCCTATATTTGGTTTAGCTTTTCACTAGAGTTTTAAGTTGGAGTTGAGACTTGCTGAAAGCAAACTATCATATTGCAAATGCAAAGGCTTTGTGGATAGGCATGCATAAAAGTATGAGGCAAAAGGAGATTTTAGCCCATATCCCTTATCTTTACATTTGATTGTACTATTTCCCTAAACTTTTTGTTAAAAGTAATTACAACTTGGTTAGAATGAGGAATTGGTGGGGGACTTTGTTCATGTATGTTTGGTTTTGTGCCGATAAATATTGATTGAATTGATTCTGTAAAATTTGGTTAGAACGGGGAATTGGTGGGGAACTTTATGTTTGAACATCAAATGATTTATGTTTTGTTACATTTATGAAATAGTGTTTAAATAATAAATCTCAATGTTTATTTTTTTTAAGGGAAATTTCAATGTTTGATTTAGAAGCTCTAATTTTTAGCTTGAAGTAAAACCAATTCTATACAAAAAACAATCAAACATGTCATAATTACTTATACACTTACACGATTAATTTTGATCTCTTTTAAACCAAATATACACTTAAATTCACTATAAATGTATAATTAAAATATACTCATTCCAACCCAAAATGTAAGCAAAAATGGATTAAAATAAATTGATGTATTTGATACATTAATTTTTGTTTATATTTTAAGACGAAGAGAGTATCTTAAACATATTCTGATCAACTTTTTTAACATATCAATTTTAAATATTTCCCTCAATTTATTTGTCTCTTTGTGCTTTGATATGCTTTTCAACATCGTTGTGAAAGATATCTTTGCTTTTCATTTTTGGTCCTGATGTAATTTGAAGCTTAATTTAGGTTTAAATAGCATGATTAAGTACGGCTATATACAAAAATATAGTGCAAGTAAGATAATGTATTGATTTCTTTAAGTTGACCTTTATATGACCTCTCCCTCTCAATTTGATTCCAGTTCCTTTTGTGATTGTAGTTTGGAACTTTAGCGAAGGCACGTTTAGGGATAGTGACGTAAAGAAAACAAGCTAAGCATAAAATATACCAGAAAAGCTGCCTTTAAATTTTTTTATTTTTTATAAATAGACATTTTAGTAATTTGAAATTCGTTACAAATTTACGAAATAATAATTTCTTAAATAGAAAAATATCGACCAACTTACTCATTTTCTTGATTATCCACACAAGTTAAAGGTCATGTGTTTGTTTTGATACAACAAAAGATAATTAAAGTTAATATGAATGTCTTTTATTACTCTTGACTTTTGATAAATTTTATGTAATTAATTTTTTGAGGGACTAAATTGATCGATCCTTGCAATTTCAATGACTAAAATGGATATTTGCTCAATATGTTTTTTTAGGAAGTTTATTATGTTTTTTTTTCGGCGAATAGCGTGTGCATGCATAATTTCTTATTGTGGTATCAAATTTGAACTATGCGAGTAAATATACACTCTTTTCAACAGATGCACCCTCTTAATTTTTTTTAATTTATATTTTATGTGTGAATTACATAATTTAGTGGAATCTATTTGAATTTATGGGACTTCACTCACGAGCATTTTTAAAAATTTAAAACAATAAAAAAACGCATGTTAGAAAAAATGTGTTATATAAAGTATCGATAACACTTCACGTCAAATTTTCTATTTTTTTCTCACTGTGTATTTTAATCTCTCTCTCTCTCTCTCTGTGTGCGCGTGCGCACGCGTTCCATATGGACTATAAAGGTGTAAAATATTGAGAGAAAAAAAAAAGAGTTGATTCATATATCTAATTCTTCAAAGTTTTTGGGTGGAGATGTGGCGTTTTCCTATCTTGTGGCCTTGGATCGTTGACACGTTAATGCTCCTGGTACTCTCGCAAACTCCTCAACAAGTTATATCAGAGTCTTGTTTTGACTTAGTGGAGGAGCGGGAGTGAATCATGGTGTTTAGATCAATTATAAGATGTTGAAGACTCGCGTTTAAGAGAAAAATTGTTGAATTTTCATGTGAGAGGTTGGTTAAGTCACATGTCAACTTTGAGAGTGTCAAATATTAAAAGTAAAAGAGACATGACTCGTATATCTTATAATATCTTAAGATTTTGGATGTAGATGCGTGGTATCTTCTTCTCTTATGGTCCTGAAGTGTTGGTCCGTTGTTGCTGCAACCAAACTCCCCACACATTATTTTTGCTCTTAACATTGCATTCGACTGGGTAAGATTATGCTTGAAATTGCTTTAGCATATGAAGAGAAAGATAAGAAAACAAAATGAGTTGATAAAAAGAAGGAAGAATAAAGTCTTTACCATATTTTTGAATAAAATTTTGCAGAAAAATTCATAATATTATAAGAATCTCTCCTAAAAGAATTTTTTAACAAAACATGAATTTAATATGAATTTTTATACTTTTGATGGTTAAAAATTCATATTAGATTTATGTTTTGTTAAAAAATTCGAATTTGTTTTGGAAAAGATTTTTACAATATTTTAAACATTTCTGCACAATTTCATTAAAAAATACTAAAATTAACTTCAAAATAGAGACCAAAAGTAGTGATTGAAAATTTTATAGAGCCTAAGAGTTGAAGAAATTTTTTAGAAGGAATAAAACGAAAAGTTAATATATTTATAGGGATAAAAACATATTTAACCCTATTTTTTATTTGAAGTTGTGATTACTCCAATATTTCTATAGAAATATTTTGTTTTACTTTAATTTTTGTAATCATTATCAACTCACATGCTTCGTGAGATAGATAGGTGGCTAGTCGGAACAACAAATAAATGTGAACCTAGGTGGCCTCACCTTTCTTTTTCATATTGTTATCATTTGAGATTTGAGATGATTAATTGTTCATTTCTTTGTATCCTTTTTCGGATAGTTTTTCTTTTATATAACATTTTTAAATTCCAATCAAGTTTTTTTAAAAGGTAAAATCTAATCAAGTTAAACGTGCAAATGTTTGGATTCAAGTTTGCATGTGATTTTTGTGTTCCAAGGTGAGTTGATGTCAATTTTAAGACCAACATACCCCGACCCAACATATTTATAAGTCTAAAACTAATTTTAAATTAGGTTTTTAGGTATGTCGACGTAGAAACATAAAAATGAATATCACGAAGTTTATAATTTTATTTGAGGCATGTGAACACTAAATATGAGTCCTATTAAAATTCAAGAAATTTTAGGTAAACCATATTGCAAAAATACATTGTAAGCAACCTTAAGACATATCACTAATCCATAGATTGAGAGAGATATACAACTTGTTTTTTTACTAAAGATATACAAAGGCCCCGTTTGGATTTATCTTATGGAAAATAGCTTATGTAAATAAATAAATTTTTATTTTAATTTACACGCTCTCACTAACGAAAATTGTATCTTCATAAACTGTTTTTTCATAAAATACCTTAACAAACTTATAAATAATACATAAATACGTATTTATTTACATAAGCTGTTTTGTATAAGCTCTAAAATAAACTAATCCAAACGGATCCAAATTGTTGTTAGACAAGTAATCTAGTGAAGTTAACAAAAATTTTGTGAAGTTTTACTTCAATTATAATATGGGAGTTTCTACGGTGCAGTCAAGAAACTGACTTTTTTGAAAAAGTTAATTTTAATTTTAATGTTTAATTCATTTTTAAATTGTTGATTACTGATTAATGATCCATAATAATTCATCTAGTAATGC
>Ga0228711_1000677_pt1 | contig 44490 bp, 35 predicted proteins | sample MedpolnodulmetaG_2_FD_177996 | JGI IMG/M metagenome (GOLD analysis project Ga0228711, IMG submission 177996) | Root nodule microbial communities from Medicago polymorpha collected in Santa Monica, California, United States - brown nodules | ecosystem: Host-associated > Plants > Roots > Nodule...
CGTCCGCCGGACATAATTGCGCCGGGTGGTTTCAGTCCAGGCCATCGTGATCTCCATCGAATCTTTGCAAATCCGACGGAATCACAACTGACTGAAATCACTCAATTCTTTTTGAGGCAGCCTCTGACACTGCCTTCGAGTACATAGCGAACGCCAAGCTCGTTCGCCACCCGCCTAACATCCACCGCGCGGTCGTTGAAAACAAAGCTGGAGTTGCGAGCCATCACAGCAAAACTCTTGAACCGGCTGAGTGCGGTGATGATGTCATCTACCACGCCCTCGGAGAAATAGTCCTGCTCGGCAACGCCACTAAGATTGGCAAAGGGCAAAACTGCAAGTGCCGGCGTGACGGATAGCGCAACATTTGCTGATCCGTCGATTGGGCGAACCAGGCGATAGCCGACACGAGGGACCGTTGCGATCCATTCACGCCCATCGGGGGAGGGGCCAAGCGATTTCCGCAGGGCCGCGATTTGCACGGTTAAATTTCCTTCTTCGACAATCGTGTCTGGCCATCCCCGTTCCATCAGTACTGCCTTGGAAACGACCCCTCCGTCGGCCTCGAGCAGTACCTGGAGGAGAGCGAGGCCTCGTTGGCCAATAGCCACGGACTTACCGCTCCGCTGCAGCAAACCGCAGCCGACATCCAGGACAAACGGGCCGAAGGTATGTCGCGGCTCCACCATGGCGGCAATATATGCGATTATAAAACCTTCGGAAACCAGGCAATCGCGGCTGAAGCGGGTCGCCCAGCAGCGAGATACGCGCGCGGGTGGGACCGCCGATAGTCTCAAAAATTATGCGCGAGGAATCTCAAAATGCGGGAAATCGCCACCTAGCCCTGGAGTCTCATCAATTCTGCTCATCCACAGGGGTGAGCTGTCACGGGCGGATTCTCGCCGACTCTTTACAGTTATGCAATCTGTGAGAAAAGGTTCCTTTGCAGGCGTGTTTTATAGATCGATTTTAATTCGCACAGCGCAACGGAGAGGTTGTTTGGTGCTTTGAGACACCGGCGAGCAGACAAAACGCGCCTGCGGCCTTGCATGGCCGAAATGCGCCAATTGCGGGGTTTGAGGAGAGCAGCCATGAGAAGGAAGGGGCTTTCCGTCGTTCGAAGCCCGTTTTCGGGCAATTCCACCGATCATGACCAACAGACAGAGAGAGCTCGCGACCCGTCGTTAGCGATGTTTTCAGGGTTCTGGTCGATCCTATCGGCCATTCTGCCAGGGTGGGCAGGACGACTGATAAAGCCAACATTATCGGACGTAATCTGATGCCGACGGCGGTGCGGTTTGGCCGAAATTGGTGGCATAAACTGCTCGCCTCGGCTATGCTATGCGACGTGGCTTCGACCCAGCTACCACCGTAGCTCGCTCGCATTCAGCCGCCCGCCACGCCAGATTGGGCGCTTTCGCGCGATCCTCGGATACCTAACAAGTGAAAGGGATGCCGTGTCTCATGCGTTTCCGGCGAAGGCGCTTCTGCAGGAGTCTTGGCTGTAGATAATGCCGCGCTGAGCACAGGTCTCCGGACTGGACCGCTCATCGAAGAAGAAAGCTCCAAAGGAACAATGTCCAGCCAATTATCCAGCAAGCTGCGGCGAGGGAAATGGTATCGAGCGGCATGGAGGGAAACCTGCCGGCAGATACCCGAATAGCCGTCGAGAGCAAGACGAGAATAACGATGAGCCGGCTTCCATCGCGGATCATTGCTGCTCGCATCATGACAGCGACGATCATGCTTCCCATGGCACCCATCGTCAGGGCATGCAGGGCAGCAGCGAGGGGAACTTGGTGTGGGTCATCATTGCCAGCCCGTAAGCAGTAAGCCGGTCGGGGTCTATGTCCAGACTACGTGAAGCATGAGCCATGCCGGATAGCGGATGGTCTTCCAGCTCTGCCGTGCACTCATGCGGACCAGCAGCAGTGCGGCCGACACGAGCAAGAGAACACCCGAAGCAGGCTCGTGTTCGCTGACGCCAAGGCAGACAGCGGCGACAACGAGGCCTATCGCTGCGTTCGAAAGCCATGCGCCCGGTCGCGCGGCACAGCCTGTACACCTTGGCTGTTGAGCCAGCGGCGTGTAAGGTGGCACCGCCCGGCCGCCTCCAACCGGGCCGCAAACCGGTTGCTCGTCGATGCATTCGGTGCCCGGCGCGTCGTTCTTCCGCGCATCCTCACCGTGCAGGACATTGCCCGATTGACCCGGCAAAATCGATTGCGAGGTAGAGGTCTTCGCTTTCGGTGGGCTGTGCGTCATGGCTGAGGCGTTGCTCACTCTCCTCCTATGCCACCGGCAAATCCCCCAACAATGAACGGCGTCTTTCGCCGGCAACCCTCGACGGCTTTCAACCAGGAACAGGATGTCGGAACGAAGTGGAAGGTCCAGCGTGGGTGCCGCCCCAACCAGGCCCAGACTTTGGGCTGTTTGTGTGTGGCGTAGTTGTCCAGGATGACGTGAACCGCCTTGTATCGCGGCCCCGGTCAAAGATTGCGGTCGGCCGGGATCTTACGGGACCTGTTGGAATATTTAAAGGCTCGCGACTCACATTGCCTCAGTCAAGACGGCACATACATTGCGCGCATTTTTCAACCTCATAAATTAGGCGTTGCATATACAAAAAATTGTGGTTTAATCACTTTTCGCAATAATCTTAGGTACAGGGGAACACACCTTCAATTCGGGAGAGGGCCATGCATGACTATGTGATGCTGTGGAATGCCGTTGCGCTCGAGTTAAATCGCCGCGATCACACCGGCAAAATGAACGCGAAGAATCAGAGAGGGCCGACAGCCAGTTCTCGAGCCCTAGCGATGGTCCATATAGCGATGCACGATGCTTTTTTCGGCAGGACCGGCCTTCCCCCCCTCAGCTCGGCTCTTTTAGGCTTACAGGGCCCTATAAATACCTTCCTCAACGTTACGCCTCTTAATCCACCTGCCGGAACACCCGACAATGAGTGCGCCGCGGTTTCAGGCGCCGCAGCCACCGTGCTTCAATATTTGTATCCAGATTTCATTAGCTTGGTGGACGACAACTTGTTGGGGTTTGAGGTCGGGCCCGGGGACCCAGATTTTGACTTCGGGGTGGCAGTTGGAAATGCCGTGATCGCAGACCGTAGGACCGACGGCGCAAACGAAGGTGGTGCCGTAAAGCCCCTTGAGAGGCACTGGAGACACCGAGAAGATCCGACCGATCTAGGGCAGGGCTTTCTTGGACAAAGGTGGGGAACGGTCCGTCTATTCTCCGCAACGGATATTCCGGTTTTGGCAGACCATCCCGTACCTCGATCGTCTGCTTTCAATCGTGCGCACGACCAGGTCCGTGCAAAGGGTAGTCAAATCATGGAGACTGGTACCCCCGGAGCTGGTGTCGATCCGCGTACCCCCTTGCAAACGTTGATTGGTCTTTATTGGGCTTACGATGGTGCATCGCAGATTGGCACTCCACCACGCCTCTACAATCAGATCGCCCGACAAATTGTTCGGCTCAACACAACTGGTGCTGACCGGCGCCCCGCCTCGGCAAGATTGCTAGCTCTTATCAACGTTGCAATGGCAGACGCCGGAATTTCGGCCTGGTATCACAAATATACTTACCAACTTTGGAGGCCAGTTCTTGGCATTCGGGAGTATGACGACAGTTTCTGGCATGGCGGCATGGCGGTCTCTCACGGACTCCACGCGCGTTGTGATCCATGGTGGGTGCCCTTTGGTGCGCCACGCACGAATGAGCCCGGACGCCGCAGCTTTACTCCGCCTTTCCCGGCTTATCCTTCAGGACATGCCACCTTTGGTGCAGCTTGCTTCGAGATGATACGGCGGTTCTTTGGGTTCGGGAACAATGATGTGGATGACTTAACGTGCGACTTCGTCTCCGACGAATGCGATGGGCGTGCACTTGCCGAGGATGGGTCGTTTCGTGGGCTTCATAGGCGACACCATGACTCGCTCCTCCAGGCTATGTTCGACAACGCGGTGAGCCGCGTATACTTAGGGGTACACTGGCGGTTTGACGGTATTGGCGAGAATGTCAAAAGACCCAAGGATATTCTAACTGACACCAGTAATATGGGGGGCGTCCCGCTCGGACGAGCACTTGCCGATGATATCTTTAATAATGGGATGGCGAGGAGTTCGGCAGCGCGCAAGGAGATCGAGCCAATCCAACTGGCGCCGGTGCCGTGAGATGGAGGATCTACCAGGATCAAGTCGGGCGACCAGAGGCGTGGCTCTCTCCACCGATCAGGCAGAATATTCCACAGGGGGAGGGTGGCATGTCTGAAGATATTGAACTCAAGTCCTATTCGATTTCTGAGCTGAGGGAAGAACTTCGCTCCCGAGAAATCTTCGCGAAACTTGCTCCGGGCGCTCATCCGGAGGCAAAGGACGGAGCCGCGAAATCGGCGCTCGCTTCTGCAGACTCCAAGGCCGTGGTCGAGGCGCTGTCCACGAAGCAGAAGGGCATATACGGCGTCGATGACCGCAAGGACTACTACGAGTTCGTCAACGACCTCGAACGCACGCTCGCCGAAAGCGTGGCGGCGCTGTTTAGGGAAGCCGGCGTAACGTCCAACGGCGACGGGACGTCCAGTCTGTTTACTGTTCCTCTTTCCCGATCGCAGGGGGTCTGCGGCGGAGAGCGCTTTGCAGAACAGCCGACGGGAGCGTTCTGTACGGGATTTCTCGTGGCACCGGACGTGATCGCCACTGCGGGACATTGTATCAACGAGACGAACGTCGGCACCGTGAGGTTCGTTTTCGGATTCCGAATGACCGCCGTGAATGACACGACGCTGAAGATTTCCGACAAGGATATCTATTCCGGCAAGGAAATGATCGGCTGGATGCTCAATACGGGCTCCGGCGAAGACTGGGCGCTGGTTCGTCTGGATCGGCCCGTTCTGGATCGCGCCGTGCTGGCGCTGCGTACGTCGGGGCGCGTCGCCGACAACGCGCCTGTGTTCGTGATGGGACATCCGTCCGGCCTGCCGCTGAAGTTCGCCGACGGTTCGAACGTTCGTGACAACACGGCGCTCACCTACTTCATAGCGAATCTGGATACATACGGAGGCAACTCGGGTTCGCCTGTCTTCGGTGCCGACGGTGTCGTCGAAGGGATCCTGGTCCGCGGCGGCACAGATTACGTGACCAACGGGAACTGCTTCGTGTCGCTGGTTTGCCCTACGAGCGGCTGCCGCGGCGAGGATTGTACGAGAATCACCGAGGTCGCCGAGGCGTTGTCCGCCTGAGAAACATCGGCTCGACCTCTACTCCCCGACTTCAGAGTGGACCCGCAGATCGATTTCCGCTGCGATCCGATGGATCGTGCACATGGGAGAGTGTCAATGGCGAACGATATCAGACGTCTCTTCATAACTCCTCCCATTGCGGTCGCCCGCCTTGGCAGCAGCACGTCTGCCGTAGAGGCCTACGCCTGGGCGGATGTGGAAGTGCCCCGATACGACGGCAAGACTACGCTCGTTCCGGAGTGGACACTTGCGGTCGAACCGGACGGCAGCGTCAGGCCCTACATGCCGACGGACATCAGTTTTCGCGACGGCGACCACATCCGACCGGTCGCTCCTTTCTTCGAGATATGGGCGAGCACGGGTGCAGAAGGTTCCGCACCGGACACCTGGGTCGACGCGCCGCTCTCGGAGAAGTTGCTCGACGACAACGGATTTCAGTTGGGAGATGTCTTTCTTAGCGTCTCGGCCGCCAACCGTAAGGCCGCGAGACGCGCGGGAAACCCCGGCCTCGTGTTCGGAACCAATACTCCGCTCGAGCTGACGGGCGCCGATCACGGCAAGCACTTCATCGAAGGACGCTCGCCTCCTTCCACCCGCCCGATGATACCCGAAGATAAAAGCATTCCGTTGGGACATGTGCAGTTTCTCAGGAGCACAGGAAATGCGGAGGGGCACCCCTGGTTCGGCGACGTCAACCTGGAGACCCTGAGGTTTCGTCTTTGGCCCGCTGCAGGCTCGTTCTACGGTCCGCCGCAGGCGGCCGAGGCCAGGCCCGAACTCGGCCGCGATCAGCCCGCGGTTCCCACGGAGAATGCGTTCCTGGACGATCAGGCGGGCTGGTACGGCGCAGCTACGTTACCGATCGTGGCTCCTCCTAACACTTACGACTCGATCGACTCAAACACCGGGTCCACTGGACCGTCCTTGGGAGTCGTGGACGACACCTGCGAGGTTCACTTCAAAGTGCTGCTTGCAGGACAAGCCGGACAAGACATTCGGCCGGGACGGGCGGCTGCATTCGTGGCTCCGCCGGATTTCGCGCCGGACCGCAGGCCTTTCCTCTCGGTCGCCGACGAGTTCAACGACCGCTCGGGAGACTGGAAGCAACGAAACGACGACATCAACGGCGACGAACTGGACGACTGGATCGAGGATTTCTTCGAACGCGCCTACGAGACCGTCTCTCTTTTCAATCTGGACGACTACGTCCTCAGACGAGCGATCGAGATACCGGCGGCGGATCTAAAGCCCGACGACCTCGACAAGGGAAATCGGCCGAGACCGGAGTTTGCGCTCGGGGGAAGAGACCGGTTGCGCAATCCGATCTTTTCCCTCCCCGGTTCCACGCAGCAGCTACCCCTGCCGCTCACCAGGCACGCCAGAATGCGGCATCGCGACCTGGCCGATCTCCAGGGTCTGGAAAGGCTTGTCGGCTCGACGCCAAATCGCATTCTCGACCTGGTGAGACCTCCGTTTTTCGTCGGACCGGACGAGACCCGCGGCGCTTCGTCCATGCAGATGCCTCCCTTTATGCGGCAGTCGAATGCTGAGCCGCTTACCGTCGTAGGTTGGCAGCATGAGCTTTTGAAGAAATGGGTCGCCTATACGCAGACCAAGCCCAAAGGTGCTCCGGCGCCCGTCACGGCGATCTCGGAGAAAGCAGCGCGACGGAAGGAGGCAGTTCTGGCATCGCTGGACGTCGGAAAGAAAAAGGGATGACGTCGATGACGATGCATGCCCCGGCAATTCCCGGCAGCCCCGATTACATACGGTTCCGGTCGGCCGTCGGAGACCACATCCTGGTGGTTCCTTACTCGCGCTTGTTCGACGTGCCTCCGGAGCTGTGCGCTTCCTGGGAGCGTGATGCGGGCGAAATCGCCGATGTCGTGTCCGCCATGGGGGAAACAACGCTCCTCGAAGAAGAATTGTCGAAGATCCCGCTGCCCGAGCCGCAAAGCATATCCTTGAACGTCTCGTCCTCGTGCAATCTGTCATGCGGCTACTGTTATGCGGACCGAGGCGGTTTTTCGGGGAAGCAGGCGTCCAGGATGGATACGGCAACGGCATTCCGGGCGATCGACGGGCTTTTTTCACGCGCCACCACCGACGCCCCGGTCACCATCGGATTTCTCGGCGGCGAGCCGCTGATGAACCGGAAGCTCGTACACGATGCAGTACAATACGCTTCGCTCACCGGCGCGAGCCGTGGTCTGGACGTGCGCTTTTCGATCACCACCAACGGGACATTGGTGACGGACGAGGATGTGGCGATGTTCAGATCCCACAGGTTCGCCGTCACGGTCAGCGTCGACGGGGACCGCGAGCGCCACGACGCGCAACGGCCCGACACGCGCGGCCGCGGTTCCCACGAGATCCTGGAGCGGAAACTGGCGCCGCTTCTCGACAAGCCGGGCCTGGCTCAAGTCGCCGCACGGATGTCGGTTCGCAGGAATGGAACCGATCTGCAAAGCCAGTTCGATTCGGTGTTGGGGATCGGCTTCAAGGAGGTCGGAATATCGCCGTTGCGAAAGACCGCCGACGACAGCGGTTTCGGAGATGCCGACTATGCCGCCTACTTGTCCGAACTTGCCGACGTCGCTTCAGGCGAAGTGGTCAGAGCGAGGGCCGGAATGCCCATCAGACTGACCAATCTGGTGATCGCCTTGAGGCAGATCCACCGGGGTTGGGCGTCGCCGTTCTCCTGTGGGGCAGGAGGTGGGTATTTCTCCGTGGCTTCTGACGGCAAATGGTACGCCTGTCATCGCGCCATAGGCGACGCCGAGTTCGAGCTGGGCGATTCGTGCGGCATCGACCGAGATCGTAGAGCCGGATTTCTTTCCGCGCGTCACGTCCATAATCAGACCGATTGCCGAAGCTGCTGGGCTCGATACCTCTGTTCCGGCGGATGCCATCAAGAAGCGAGCACGCGAACCCTCGCTAGCTGCAACTTCGTGCGCGATTGGCTGACCTTCTGTCTCAAGACGTACTGCGAACTCACCGCATCTCCTTCCACTCGCTTCGAGCCCGCCTCTATCGGCGCAATGGAGATCTGAATGTCATTCGACCAAGGCAAACTCCTCCCGAGAAATGTCACGGCACATCGGCGGCTTTCCAGTCCCGTCACAGGAAAGCACAGAGTAGCCGGAAATCCCGCCTCGTCGCGGCTCGAGTCCGGCGTCGGCAACTGTTATCCGGGGCTGGAATGCGACGTGCGGAATCTGGAGCGGCGTTTCGTCCCTTTCATGGAGATGGACGTCGTGGCGGTGGTACGCGAAATCCGCCTGGTGAGCGTCGATCTCGGCGCGGCACTCCAGGCGGCACGTGCGGGCGAGATAACGCCCGAGGATTTCGAAGTGTACCAGACCCTCTCCGGCGACCTCGGGGATGGCGCGGCCGCTGCCGTCAGCAGACTGGAGGGAATGTTCGGAGTACTGGGGGAGTTGGCGTTCGACCTTTCTCAGCTGAATGACAAGAGCTACGGGGCGAACAGAAGGCCTCCCGACAGCTGGACCGCGGTCCGGATGTTGACCGAGGGAGCACCTCTGAAGGTCTCGTTTACGCGGGGCGACGGAACGACGGTCACGCTCAATACGAAACGGGAAAGATACCTCGACGACGAAGGCGCGTTGTCATCGATATTCCTGCCGGGCGAGATGAGCCAATCGCTTTGTAGCCCCTGGACGCATGATTTCCGGGATTGCGGCTGTCATTATTGGGCCAGCAATCATCCCGATATCGTCCAGCCCGTCTATCCCGCCGGAGGTCCTGGCACGCAGGACCAGAAATGGACCGTTTCCGTGCCTTGGCAACGGGCGGATCGCGTGATCCGCGACGAGCCGCCGCCATCGGCGGGCCCCTTCCGACCAAGTGAAGAAGAACAACTTGACCATCACGAAATCAACCACCGTTGGGAGGAGTTGCATTTCGTAATCAACACGCGGGAAACGACCTCGCCGTTCCGGCCGGGAGTCGTCCATGGAACTCCGCTTCTGGATCGGGCCACGCTACTCAGGCACCTGCAGTACGCCGCCGGCGTCGAACTTGCGGTGGCGCACGAGTATCTCGCGGCCGCGTTCTCGTTCAAGCCGGACGGCGATCCGTCGCTTGCGGGAGACGACGCTCTCGCAGACAGCATACGGGCCGCTCGAGCGGAGATCATGCGCATCGCCATCGGGGAGATGAGACACACTCGCGCCGTCAACGACGTTATCCGCGCCATCAGCCCGCCAGGGACATTCAAGCCTGCGCTACAGGTCGCCAGTGCGCTGCCGCGTCCCGGGGGCGGTCACCGCCCGGTTGTCCCAAGAGTGGCTTCCCGAGCCGCGATAGACGGCTTCATAGATATCGAATCGCCCTCTGCCGGAGTAGACGGCTTGTACATAGACATTCTCGCGACACTGGAAAATCCGCCGTCGGATATGCCGGAAGGCATTGCGGAGGAATGGTCCGAAGCCGTCAGCTCCATAATCGCCGAGGGCGAAGACCACTTCCAGACTTTTCTCGATATCAGGGAATGGTTGGGTGCCTATGAGGAGGCCAAATATCTCAGGGACCCCGCGGCCACGCGACCTGATTCTACTCAGCCCGACCATGTCGCTCTGCAGACTGCGTATGCTGGCGTGCTCGACGACCTCCACACGGGCTACCTGAAAGGTCGCTTCCAGGGCGCTAAGGAGATCAACGAAGCGCGCCGGGATATGGTCGGCGCCGGACTAAGTTCGTTGGCATCGGCCGTCGCGGCGGTGGGCTTCATCGTGGTATTCGACGTCGTCGCGGATCCGCGGTTCGCACCGATCTCGCCTCCATGAGTGGGTGACATGGGGACAGCTCGCAAACTACTTGTGCTGGGCGGCGGACCGGTGGGCCTGATGGCCGCTATCTGCGCTCGTCGGAACGGACTGGAGGCGGAGGTCCGCAGCTCCGTCTGGCCGTCGCAGGAGGATGCAGCGACGCTCGAAAGCGTTCCGTCGCAGACCATGGCGCTACTTGTTGAAACTGGAATCTTCCCACGCTCCGTAGGTGTGGACAAGGTATTTACCGAACAGGTGCGCCAATGGGACCGGAGCGGCCCTTCGCGGAAGATGACGACCGGGCGTGTTCATCTAAGCCGTCCGGAACTCGATATCGCGCTTCTCGGGTTAGCAGAGAGTCTCGGGGTCGTACTCACGCCGGAACGAATCGACCGGAACACGGCGCTGGAACACGCAGAGGACGGAAAGACGGTCTTCGACGCCTCGGGGCGGAGCAGCGTGACCGCATCGGCTGTCAGCAGGCCGCGTAGACCTATCGTGGGTCGCCAATGGCTCTTCGAGACAAACGAGGCGACGGTCGCCACTTTCGGGATAGGCGCAGGGAAAGACGGATACTTCTACCGCATGGGCAATGCCCATCGGATCTGCCTAGGCGTCGTTGGTAACGGTGCGTTGATGCGCAGAGTTTGGCCGGAAGTTCGCGCCGAAGTGGCCGAGATCGCGGCATGGCTTATCGACGATCTGCCTGAGGAGTTCGCTGAAATCGGGCGCTCCGGAGCCACGACGATGCAATGGTCGGAAGGTCGTCGGGGACCACCGCAGATCGGCGATGCCGTCGTAGCACAGGACGCATTGTCGTCCCAAGGGCTTGCAGTCGGGCTGGTTGACGCGGTCCAGTCAGTGCTTGCCCTTCTCGGCCGTCCAGTGACTGCTTCGCCCGCCGACCGCAGCGGAACGATTTCCAGCGGGCGTTCGCTCGTCGCGGAGATCGTAGCGATGTCACCATTTGCGGGCGATCAGCTCTGGGCCGAATACCTCGAATTTCTGCGCGACGATGAATGGAAGATCAGCAATCCGACGCGGACCGGTATGAATGAGGTCTACCCGGGATACGGCCTTGGCCTGGCCAGCTCGTAGTCTCGGATTCGCGGCCGGTCGCGCCGCCGAGACGCGACGGGCCGGGAGCCGTCGCGATGTCAGATAGGGCAATAAGAAATGGCAACGGTTCACAAGGCGATAGTTTCCAACAATCTCGCCCTTCAGGCCAAATATGGCGCGGCAGGCGCCGCCGCCATCTACGTCGCTTTGGGTCGAATGATCGCGCACGACGCCACGCGGGGACTTACGACGCAAGTCTTCGATATCGACACCCTCGCCCATATGACAGCCGTGCATGGCAAACCCGTCATCGGCCCGAAAGACGAGAGGGGAGCGAAAGAGGCTGTTGACGCTATTCACGGATCGCTCGCGTGCGATTACATCATGCTGCTCGACGGACCCGACGTCATTCCTCATATCGAGCTCAATCCCATTTCCGGCATCGTGGATCGGGACAGGACGATCCCGAGCGACCTGCCTTACGCGTCGCCACGCCCTTTCAGCAAAGTCGCCGCCAACTTTCTGAACGTGACGAGGGTGGTCGGCCGACTTCCCGCATGTGTCGGCGAAAAGGACCACTTGGTCCTCGTCGGTCTGATCGACGCCTGCATCGCTCACGCGCCTCTGCACGCGCAGGCTTTCAGTCCCTTCTTCGCGATAAGCGCCGATATATGGCAGATATCCACGCAGCTCAGCCTGAACGCAGTTTTCGGCAGCACTGCTGGTTTGTATCTGTCCGGGCCTAGCGGTCACAGCCTTATTGATCCGTCGCTCGGCGGCAAAGCGCATTTCATTAACTGCCACGGAAACTTGGGTGATTTCCGGTTCTACGGCGAAGACGCGGCTGGCGCATTCACCGATGCCATGGACTCAAGCAAAATACCCGCAGGCGCCATCAGCCCCGGCTCGGTCGCTGCCGCAGAATGCTGCTACGGCGCTCAGCTCTACAACTATCTTCTTCTCGGAAGAGCGAAGCCGATATGCATGGATTACATGATGCAAGGGGCAGCTTCTTTCCTTGGCTCGACAAACGTATCCTACGGTCCCGCCTCGTCGAACGGGCAGGCCGATCTGATTTGCCAGCTCTTTCTTCAGAAGGTACTCGGCGGCGCATCCTCGGGACGGGCCTTGCTGCAGGCCAGGCAGGATTTCATTCTGACCCAAGTAATGTCCACGGCCACCAACCTCAAGACGATCGCACAGTTTCTCCTCCTGGGGGACCCTTCGGTATGCCCGGCGACAGCCGATAAAGCATTTGCGGACGGAGTCATACCGGTTCCGAAAGCGATGCCCATTCCGGCAGACGGGGCGAGCGAAAGGAAGTCGCGCCGGATCGCGCTAGCCAGTCAGGGAGAGTCGATCGCCTCGGCCGCGACTCGTCCTGGAAGACGATTGAGCAGTACGTCTCCGGCCGTAGACCGCTTCATGGAGATCGCACGCGAACAAGGTATGTCCGATGTCGGAGTCTTCAGCGTTACCGGGGGACCGGCCTTCCAGGCCGCGAAGGCGGCGATGGACGGTGACCGTAAAGTCGTGGTGGCGACGAAGGAGACGGTTCACGACGTCAAAGACGCGTTCGACCGAAATTTCGTTACCTATCGCGTGCTGATCGGGCATATAATCGATGACGGCCTATTCAACGTCGAAGAATGCGAAAGTAGGTAATGATATGGATTTCGAACGCGTGACGATCACCGGGAAAGTCACTTCGGAGCGCACGAATATCGGTTCGAAGAGCGAATGCGACGCCGTCGTTCTGGAAACTGACGAGGGTCAGAAGTTCGTGCTGCAGAGGCAAACCGGGCCCTCTTACGGCGACCACGCATTGGATAAGCTGGTGGGAGAAAAGATCACCACGAGTGGGTTCGCCAGCGGTGACACGCTCATCATGGAGGATTGGAAAGTGTCGCGTTAGAGCATGCCCGCCCTTTCCGGTAGCGGTGCACGCCTACGACGTCGGCCCTGCGATAAGCTTCCGCAGTTCCGTGATACCTGGCGCAAACGCATAAACCGCGCCTGTGGCCCGCACCCAGTTGCCGTCCAGTAGTGTCCGCACCTGATTTTTATCCGCGAACTTCCTCGTTAATGCCCGGCCCGGGGCTACGGCCACGCCGATCAACGGGTCTATTCCCGACGTCCGTAACGGAGCGAACGTATCGTTGACCCAGCGTTTGATTAACCGATGAAATTGATTGGTGATCGACGTCTGGTAGGACATGAACAACAATCCTCTGTCGGTGTCGTCCTTCACGCCGTTCCATACGGGACCGTAAGGAATGCCGCGTCTCAACATCTGAGCCTGGCGCGTTATGCCGCTGCCGCCGAAATCAACCTGTTCATCTCGTGGGTTCACCTTGCGGACATGCGCGAAGTAAGGACAAGAGTAGCCTTCTTGATCGCCCGGCGAGCCGGGGAACTGCTTCATCGTGCCATCCGGCAGGTCTAGCGTCGCCGCCGGGGTAGCCTGTGCAAACAGAAAACCGTTAGCGAGATATTCATCCGCAGCGATCGCAGGGTCGGCCGCCGAAGGCGCGAGTGTGAGCGGGCTTCCGTCGGGCCATCGTCCCACGCACCATGCCGCAGCGGTCTCCGCGGATACCTGAATGCCCTTCGCGACGAAATCCCCTGCTAGCTTCCCCATGCCGTCGCGAAAAGCTTCGACGTCTTGGCGCAGACGACGAAGGACGAGTAACGACCCGTTCTTGAGAAATGCCTGTCCGCCTCCGCTGTCAGGACCCGGCCGAAAACTGTCGGCCAACTCGGATGCGTATCCGAACACGTACTGGCCCGGCCACACCAGCGGTCTGCCTGGGCGTGCGTATGCCTCCGCAGCAGGATCGCCCCCGGGCAATGTGCGGTGAACGAAAGGCGAGCCGTCCGGCAACAGGCCTCGCGGGGCGGGTTGCGACAGTCCGTCCACGAAGCCGAAGTGCTCCTTTTCTCCTGGTATCCGGGCACCCCATTCGTCGACAACCTTTAGTGCGTTGCTACCGAGATCTGAAAGAAGAAGGTCGCTTTCGGCGCTCACGGCGCTCTCCAGGTCGCCGCCGAAGACGATGACGATATCGGGCGTTTTCTCCTCTACGTCGCCGAAACGCCAGCCGACGGGCACACCTGTTTTGGGGTCGATGGCATCGCGGAGGGTAGCTGCGGATTTTCCCGCACCTTCGAGAAAGTCGGGGTCTTCCAGGGTGGCGACTGCGCCCAGCGTCGCGAGCCCAGAACTCGTGACGGCCATTGCCACAAGGACGGTTTCGCTCTCGGCCGCAGCCGCCCCGGCCGCCTTCTGCACTTTGGCCGCCGTGCGATAATCAAGAGCACGGGCGGTCGAGGTTACCCGGCCGACCCATGGCAGCAGAGCTTTGCGAACGTCTCCGATGTTCTCGCTACCGAGCTTCAATCCGAGGATACGCTGATGCTTGCCCCGGAAGCCGACCAGGATATGCCCTTGTATGTCGTCGATTTCCAAAACGGGCTCATCGGCCATTTTCAGTATTCCCGATTGTTCCAGATATAGCCCCGCTTGGGCGGTACGCTGACTGCGTCCTTGCTCAAGACGCGTTTCTCCGGCTCTTGCCAATCAGAGGGGCCCATCTTGGGAACCGCCCCTTCGTTCGCTCCTTCATAAGGTGTCGCGGTCAGCCATCTCGGTGAGTCTATCGATGGGCAATTTCCCTGATTGTCGCCAACGCCGAAGATCTGTCCGTTGTCGGGATGTCGGCAGGGGCGTCCGACGCATCCTGCCGCATTTCCGTCCGCAGAGCCCGGGTAGACATTCACGTAGAGCTGAACCGTGGCTTCGCGAGCGATTTGCGCGCCACGCACGAGCGGACGGTTGTCGAACTTGCAACCGGACAAGGTGAAATTCGACCCAGTGGGAAGCTCCACGACATATCGCAGGATACGCGGCTCGAACGGGTCGTCATGTCCGCGCGTCACCGATCCTGCGACGGGTCCCAACGGTTCGCCGTTCGGGCCGCTGAGGCCGTTCAGGTCGATTTTCGCGATATACAGTCCGACCGGATCGGTCAGCGTGATCCGGTCGCCCTTGTGCACCTGGTTGCCAACGGCCAGGCCGATGTTCGGGTCGCTCGAGCGGTTGATGCCGCCGTAGTTGCCGCAGGCGATACGCAGTATCTCGGGTGCCGGGTCTTGGCCCGGCGTGACAGGCAGACTATCCACCGATCTCGGGACGCTTGCGTCACCGGCGAGTTGCACTTCCGCGCCCAATGTGTTGGCGCCGTGCGTTAGGTGCATCACGCCATTCGTCGTAGTCCAGGGATTCAACGCGTTGTATTGGCCACCAAAGCTGGGGACTTCGAGCCAGCCATGGGACCCGTTGGCAAATCGCCCGAACACCGCAACGCGATCCGGATAGAATAGATCCGACTTCTGAATCTGCTGATCGACGTGTTCGCGATAGAGTTCGACGACGCGGTCGGGCGCCACTTCGGCCAGCGCCCTCCAGTAATCCGGCGGTTCCGCAGTGAATGCGATCCGCCGAAGCGTCCCATCCGTATTACGGTTGACATGCCACTCGAGATATTCGTCCTGCTGACGACGATATTGGAGTATTTCGTCGCCGACGACGTCGCCAGGCAAAAGCGCCCTTAGCGGACGCGCGATCTGTAAAAGCTCATCGAGATCGAGGTCATTACTGGCGTAAAGTGGCAACTGGTAGGAGAGAGCCGACCTCAGCGACGTACCATCGCCTCGCTGCACGAACCAGTAGACGACGGGCGTTAGGATTTCAGCGACTTCTTCCGCCCGTGCGCGTGCCGCTTCCGATGTCGTGTCCTGATAGTAGCGCGATAGCAGACGCGGGAAACCGTTCCAGGGAACGCCTGCCGAATCCCCGATCGCAGGCGTTTTCCGGGGATCGACGAAATTGGGATTGTCGGCAGCGATCGTCACGAAATCGCCCATGTAGTTGACCTCGTTTTCGAGATTGGGCGACTGTCGATTCCAGAGTTCCAGGAACGCGTTCTTGAGGTCGGGGCTTTCTGCAAGGTCATCCTGATTTGCGGGCGGCTGAAACATGCGGTTCTACTCCTCTTCCTGGGAATACGGGTTTGCTGCGAACGCTCCAAAACGCTGTAGAATGTCTGGAAGCTGCGTACTGCCACGGTGTTGAAAGGTACGTACGCGCGGCAGTGCGCTCGACCAGTGACTGATAGATATCGGGGGCGGTCTGGTTTCCGTACAGCGCATCGGCGGCGGCGTTGCCGGCGAAGAATCCGCTCGACAATGCGTTGAACAGTCCCTGCGATGAAATCGGGTCGAATGCCGATGCCGCGTCACCGGCTGCGATCCAGCCGGTGCCACTGCATCGCGAGAGGCGAGAGCACCGACTGTCGTGTAGCGTCGATGCCGTACCAAAGGGGCGAGTCACCAGCCTTTCGGTGTCGTCGAGACCTTTCCCGGAGAGACTTTTCCGCATCTCATTGGCGAGCTTTGCGCTGGTCACGTACCCGATTGTCCCGCCACCTTCGAGGCATGGAAGCGAATACCACCAACCGTCCGGCGTGGCTTCCGCCAGCAAACGAGCCGGGACGGGGGAAATCGTCTTGAAAAGCAGCGCCACAAGATCGCGGCCGACTTCAAGACGCGCGCCCAGGCGACGTGCGACAACCGCCCGTCGACCGGTCGCGTCGACCAAGTAGCGGCAGCTAATATCCGCCTGCGACGTCACGTCTCTGGCGCTCAGTCGGATCCGCCACGCGCCCGGTCGCCCCTCGAGGCTTCTGACCGAAAACTTGCACAACCGAGCTCCGAGCCGTTCGGCTCGCGAGCGCAATCGGCCTTCGATCACGCGGCGCTCGACGCTCCAGCCGCCGTCGTGTCGAAACGCGTCTTCATGTCGCGGGCGAACGCCCCAATGGCTGGTCACGCCTTCCAGCGCGATTGCCTGCCGCACGATGTCAGCTATGCCAAGTCGACCGATTACAGGCCCGGCGGCCGGCGGAAGCATTTCACAGCGAGTAGATACAGTACTTTCGTCGGGATCGACGACGGTTACAGCAAATCCCCGCTCCGCCAAGGCAATCGCAGCGGACAATCCCGCAGGGCCGCCGCCCGCTATCAGCACGTCGCAGCTATTCCACGAAGAGCCGAGGCCCGACATCACACTTCACCGCGTCCATAGATCGGGTATTCCGGGGTAGGCTTGGGTCCGGCGTCTTTTGCCTCTTCGATGGCGATCGCCAATCCTCCGACGTCATTCTGTCTCAGGCTCAGCACATTCCAGGCGAGCTTCAAGGTGGGATCGCCGTTGGTCATGCCCGGTGCGCGCCCGGTCTCCACGAAGCACGGGTCGGGGACACCCAACCCGGAGGGCGGAGACTTCATTGTCACCAGCCCAACCTGCCACCAGCGAGAGACCATTCTGTCGATGCGCGCCAGATAGTTGCTGCTGTCGATGTCGCGTAACCAGTTGCGGCGAATGCTGAAATACCTCTGGGTCTGTAGCGCGGTCTGATCGGGCGCCGTAGCAATGCTGAAGGCCTCGAACGGCAAGACCTGGTTCGGCACCCTGGCACCCCAGAAACTCGGGGTCGAGAGGAACAGACTGGGCGTATAGGCCCGGCCCGAATCGCAGGAGGCTTCGTCGGTCTGCCAAGGGGTGCCCATCCAGCGGGTGAGCGAGCCGGGCCCGGTGGCGCCGTGCGGGCCGTCCTCGGCGAGCGCGGTCTCCCGCTTGAGCACGGCGCCGAAGTCCTGACGGACAGGTTGTCCTTCGGGCAGGGAGCGCAGACGATAGGCACCCTCCCACATCGTGGAAAGCCGCAAAGGCCACGTCATCTCGATGCCCGGGTGGAATGGGCCTCCCAGGCACTCGTGCAGGGCGGCGCGATCCAGCTCTTCGCATTGGGCGGAAGGCGACAACGCGTCGAATTCCGGAAGATCGGGGATTCCGATCCAATCCGATGAGAAGTCGCCGTCGGCCCATCGCTGAAAATGCCGATACTGAAGCCTTGTCAGATGCAGGCCTTCCCGCTTGCGGTCGACATTGTCGCCGAACGTGTCACCGTAGAAAGGCGGCAGATCCTCGTTAGCTCCGTTCGGCGGATCGCTACGGCGAAATAACGCGAAAACAGCCCGCCTGAACGCCGCGCCCGCCTCGCTTGCATCGCTCATGCGCGCAACGACGTCCGGATCGCGCGCGTCCAGCGGTGTGCCCTGGCCAGCCATCAGGAGCACTCCGTCGTTCACCCATTGATGAGCGGACAGACGATCGAACACCGGCCAGATGTCGCGCGTGAAACTTGTCACGTTCGGCTCCTGAATCCATTTTTGATCGACGAATAGATTCTGCGCCACGTCGTCCATCGTGACCACGCCGAACAGCCCAGGCCCGTAGTTCGGCGGCGTCACCACGACGTGGGCCGTTGTCGCCTGCAAGATCACGCCGCCGATCTCGAAGGTCGCGCGGACCGGACCGTCGCAGACGTCGTCATGCCAGTCGTCGTTGTTGGCAAAGGTCGTCGGCTTCGCGCCGTCGACACGGGGCGCCGAGACTCCGTGCCCTCCGAAGAACAGGAGCCTGCCCTCAGGATCGGTGCGAAGCTCGCCCAGGTAAACTGGTTTGCCGAAGAACGTCCCGTCGTCAAACCTGTATTGCGGACCTTCGAGATCAGGCCCGGAAATCTTCCGCGGCGAAGGACGGATATCCAGCAGCTCGCGATCGGCAGCCGCAAGCCGTGCGTTGCGCCGAGGAGGAAGGCGGACGATGTCGGCCGGAAGATCCATCGGGAACATGTACTCGTACCATCCGGCCTTGAGGTTCGCGACTTCGACGGTCCACGTGATTTTTCCGTCGTCGGATGTCAATTCCCGGGCTTCGCCATCTTTCATGGTCGCATAGAGGCGAAACCTGGGCACCTGGCGCTTTATGCGCAGGCCCGAGTCGCGGAAGTCGTCGGGGTCTTGCGGAACGCCGCCTCTGACGTCCGAGGCGAAAAACCAGCCGTCCGGGGAATTCCCGACCCGGGCCACGCCGATGGCGGGGTGGATAGAAATGCTTTCGATATCTCCGGCGTCCATCTTCGATCCCCTTTAAAGCCCGATGGCTGGATTATTCGTCGAATTTGATTTCCTTCTTGTCGACTTCGACCGACCCGAAGCCCTGGGACTTCAAAACCCGCACCTCAATCGCCTTGGCGCCGGGAAACTGGTTCACGTCGACCGCGGCCGCGTCAGGCTGAGCGAGGCCGATGTCGATCGTTTGCCAGATGGCGTCACCTTTTTCGCGCGCCTGAAGTGTGTACGTGGCGTTCGGATCCAGCTGCTTGCTTGTGACCACCGGAACGGTGTGATCGGTCTGCGGTCCCAATCCGAAGACTTCCGCCTCATCGTTCACGCCGGGTTCGGGAGTAAGCCTGCTGATTTCTTCGCCTTTCAGTCGAAGGCTGATCGCGTGTGCCGCTTCCGGCGTTTCGACGAAGGCCTGGAAAGTCGCAATCTGCACGACGTCGTCGCAGCTGCCGAATTCCGGCTCGACGGGGACTTCGGAGAGGAGATTGTCATCCTTGTCGAGGACGGCAAGCGAGAGCTTGCCTTTCTTCGGCGGCGCAGGCGAATATGCGGCGAACGCGGGCTGTATCCCGCTGATTTCGCCCGTCGAGTTTTCGGAATCAAATACTCCGATCACTTGAACCCATTTTTCGGCCATAACGATCCTCCGCTCAGTTAGCTTGTCTGCGGCGCGAACTGCGTGTCTTCTTGAGTCAAGCGGGCAAAAAGCTCGTCATATGAGTGTCGCGATACCCATTGGTTCTCGCAGTATGTCATGAAGTCGCTGGTCTGTTCATAGGGAAGCGCCCGCATCTGAACATTCAATGCCGGATCGCCGACGTCGAATCCGATGCAGTCCTCGGCCGTGTTGGAAATCAGTCCTTCGGCATAAGGAAACTGCGAGAACGGATCGCGCTCCTGGTCTCGGCAAAACCCAGGGTGACGGCAACCTAGTGTATGTCCGAGCTCATGAGCGCCGTACCAATCGGCGTATGAACCGTCGGTGTCCCAGGCAAAACCCGAGCGACCAGCGGGTCCGAAAGCGACGATGGAGGGATCCGGGATATCGGCGACCTTCGTAGCCCGCCCTCTGAAGAACCCGCTGTCGTCGGCCACAAGCCCATAATAATGCGTGCGGGGATCGCGGCCGGCGTTTACGTCTGCTTGCCGCAATTGCTGCAACCGCTGCAATACTAGCACCGCCAGCCGCTGCCAAAGCGGATCGGCCTTTGTCCTGTCGGAGAAGGGCGGTTTCACCGACGGGCCTGCGGGCACGACGATCTGAGACCATTCGATCCCGGGTACCGGATAAGTGCGGAGCAGATAAGACCGTAGAAGGTCGAAATGCAGCGCATCAGGTGCGAAATCCAGCCGAGGAGTCGGTCTGTCATCCGTATATCGCAGGCCGATGACGCGGATGCGCAGGGGCGGCGCGGCGACATAGGTTACAGAGCGCGTCGCTTTACTACCGCAGATGGGGACATCATCACCCGCGGCCACCGGAATGATACGGTTGAACCGTACCTGCATCGAGCCGACGGCCGGGGCGGCAATCTCGAAATTCAGGCTCAGGTCTGCGTCTTTTCGCTGAGAACCGAGGGCGGGATGGTTGTTGCTTCGCAAGGAAACGATGTTGCGCGATACCAGATATCTTTCGGGACTTCCCGGCCCCGACGAGACCGCGATCTCGCCGCGAACCTTGACGTCGCGCGGCAATCCGCTTGGCGCTAGGTAGGCGCGAACTGCCGTACGTTTCCCGGCTATAAGCCTCACGTCATGAGCGAGATTCTGCACGGACTGCACGACCTCGAGATCGAGAATCTCGGCCATGCCTCCCGAGCCGGCAGAAAACACTCTCCGTCGTGCAAGTGATGGCTCAATACCTCTCCCGCCCACTGTGGCCTCCCCGTATGGTGTCCACTATTAACCCACAAGTTAAAGGCGAAATCAATCGAAACTCAACCAAGAAGTCGCGCCATGTGGGTGCCGCTGTCGCGTCACCTCAGCGATGGGATCGGACAGGCGATGCCCCCGCCGAGACAAAATAAGCTCGCGCGGCGGAAGTCGACGGTCAAGTCTCGAAGAGCATCGCCGAATACGTTAAGTTGAACGTCAGCGTTGCCCATGCGCACACGAGGCGCCTTTCGTTATCTTGCCGCCATGCTTTTCAGATGCAGGGAAGCCACAGAGGTTGGATTTCCTTTTTTCGAAACAGCCTCGATGGTGTGGTGACGCGCGCAAAAGGTGGATTTTTGCCGGTGACCTATCCAGAATGCCTCGCGCCATCGGCAACTACGCTTCCGATTCCGGCAATTTCAGCGGGTCGAAAAATGTGTGATCCGGCATGGAATGTTGACCCCTGTGTGGAGTGCGCCCCTGAGGGTGGACAGATAGGCTTGATGAATTGACCGGGCTTGCCGGGTTTCCGAAAGTGGAACCCATGGCAAAACATCGCATTCACAGTATGGAATTCAAACGGCAGGTCGCGCAGGAGTTTATCGCGGGCGAGACGCTGCATGGTCTGGCACAGCGCCACGACGTGTCGCGCAACTTGATCCGGATTTGGGTGCGCAAGTATGAGGAAGGCGCGTTCGACGATGACGCTCAGGCCGCTGACCTCATCCAGGAATACGAGGCCCGGATCGCTGCCCTCGAACGCCTCGTCGGCAAACAGACGCTGGAACTGGAGTTTCTAAAGGGGGCTCTGAAAAACGCACCGCGGCCGAGAAGCGGAGCTACATCCATCATCACCGGCCCGCTGGCATCTCCGTCGCCGAAGGATGCCGGCTAATGGGTATCGCACGCTCGACCTACTATGACAGCCCGGAAAAGCCTGTCGACGATACCTCTATCGTCGAGGCTATGTTTGCCATCTGCGATGAATTTGAATTCTACGGCTATCGTCGTGTGGGTGCCGCGCTACGCCAACAGGGCTTGGTCATCAACCACAAGAAGATCAGGCGGTTAATGCGTCAACACGATCTGCATCCGAAGGTTCGGCGCAGGTTCGTCGCCACCACCGACAGCAATCATGATAGCCCGATCTTCCCGAACCTGGCGAAGGACATCGTGCCGACCGGCCCCAACCAGCTCTGGGTTTCCGACATCACTTACGTCGTGTTGCCAACCCGCTTCATCTATGTCGCGGTTATCCTCGATGCCTGGTCACGGTTGATCGTCGGTTACGCCGTCAGTCGGAGCATCGACGCGCGTCTAACGGTTGCAGCATTGAAGACAGCGATAGAGCGTCGGCGGCCACCATCTGGCTGCATACATCATTCCGACCGCGGCTCCCAATACGCAGCTCAGATCTACAGGGATGCACTGGCTGGCGGTGGTCTCGTCGGCTCAATGGGCCGCAGGGGGAATCCCTATGACAATGCCAAGGCCGAAAGCTTCATGAAGACGCTGAAGGTCGAAGCGGTGTACCCGATGGCCTATGAAACTTTCGAAGAGGTGACCGAACACCTTCCCCACTTCATAGAGGAGGTTTACAACACACGCAGACTTCATTCAGCGCTCGGCTATCTGAGCCCGCAGCAGTTCGAGGATCAACACATCCGGCAGACTGGCAAAACAGCGGCCTGATCACTGTCCACCCTCAGGGGCGCACTCCATAAAAGGGGTCAATGTTCGGTGCTGATTGACAGAAAAATGCGGCTTTCAGTGACGACGGCCCGCAGCGCGCGGGGCTCGTCGGATGGGTTAAATGTCATGGAGGAAAGCATACAATGGTGGTCATATCCCCTCCGCCACAACGTTTCTGAACGTCGTTTCAAGATCGCTGCCGTGGTGCCACGCAAACTATTGTTCGCGAGCGCTCGGAAGGGAGACATGCTTTCGCACGATGAACGCGCTTACGCGATCGCACTCTTGTCGGATCAGGGCGTCGTCGCTCTTCTCGGGACGGGTCGACTCAGTACCAAATCGCGATTTTGATCACGCTCCGAACAGCAGCCGTCGGCCCCACTCCGGAAAGTCTATCAATGGGTTTCTATTGCCCTGAAGGACATAGATCGCTGCGTTTCGATGTTTTTCCCATTCGTCCGGTGCATGGGCCTCGTGCCACGAAAGCAGGGTCTCCAATCGTTGACCGCTATAGCGGCGCCCCGTCATGCCGGGATATCGAAGCATAAAATAGAGCGTCGCGCGCGCAACAGCCCCTTTCCCGCCCTTGGGCTCGAAGGTCTCGTCCTCTAGTCGACCGCAGTCCTGCATCGTTCTTTCGAGGCCGTGCTGGACGAGAGGATAGTTTGATCGGAAGGAGTTGCATCGCGGCTCACAGGTGAACAGGTGGTGAAGGTCGCCCCGCATGGGCTCTTTCTTATTGAACCAGCTTTGTGGAACGACGTGTTCGCAGTTATACTGAAACTGCGCCTCAAGGAGGGCTTCCATATCTGTCGATTCCAGCACACCATGCTCAAGGAGTGCACCGCGCGCAGCACTGCGCCGGCGATCGACCTCGGCGTCGGCGCTGATGAAGAACTCAGGATCGGCTTCCATTCCCGAATAGATACTCTGGACCTTGCCGTTCGGGCGAACATCCACCCATGGATAGACGTGCTTGGAAGGCTCGTAGGCGAGGGGCCTTACGTGGGTTTGCTTCAATACTCTCATCGTGCCTTCGGTTAGGCCAACAGCATTGGCGGAGAGCCCCGCCCAATAGGCATCTCGAACAATCCCGTCTGCGCTTGCGTCATAATATGTTTGGCGGTCCGTAAGACGTGCCGCGGCCGCATCCAAGCTCGGCGCTTCTGCGAGGGCTTGGGAGGGGCGGCGTAGCCCGCGCCAAATCCTGCGCACCTCTTCTTCGCTCAGGCGTGCCGTGGCCGGAGACCTACTCGTGGCACCTGCGGACGAAAGCCTCAGCAGGATCGGTCGGTGGTCGGAAATATCGAGAAAGCGATTGATCGTACGATCCAGGGCAACGATCATGAAGTCCTGCTGATCGGGCACGAGGTTGGGCGACACGAATACATGGTCGATTAGCGACTTGTAGGGCGCCTTGACGTATGTGATCTGTTTATCAGCCGCGTCCTTTGCGGTAAGTGCAGTCAGCCCTGATCTCATCAGCGCATCCAGATCACCCGATGCCAACGTAGCATTGGCGTCCCCGCCAATGAGCCAGTCCGTATCGAACCCTGGGTCCTTTGCGAGTTCCGCGACAGCCTCGGCGAGCAGTCGCGCGGCCATTTGCCGGCGAACACTTCCTTCCTCCATCGCCTTTAAGTGGATTGGGACCAAATTAAAGCGGTTTTCGATGCCGCGGATCCTCGTTGTAACCTCGTAGAGGGCAGGGTAGCGGTCGAACACCTTACCGTGGACGGCTTCGAGACCGAGCTCATCAAACTGGCGGCTATCGACCTGAAACCACCGCTCTACCTTTTCCGGCCACAGCTTTGCGGCAACGTCGACCGTGGAGCGGTTCCACATCACCGTCGTAATCTGGCGCTCGGAGGGAGCATCTTGGCTTGCAAGCACGCCCCACGGTCTTGTTTTATATTGGTCCTCCAGGTGGCGGGCGAGCGCCTGTGTCGCTTCCAGGCTGGATTCGACAAAGACCCAGACATCAAGGTTCATCTCGACAATGATCCGTGCGACGGGATCAAGCTTCTCCTGCCAGCGCTCGTTGAACCATTCAATATTCCATAAGGCAATGTCGAGGTCCTGGTCCTCGCCGCTATAGGCATCGACGACGCGCTCCATCCCGCCATCAGCCGGCGCGGAGACCCGTCCCAGCGTTCCAAAGAAACCGACAAGCTCGTCTGTGCCCTTGAACAGGTTGAAGAGGCGGGAGGCGTCTTGGTTTCCGTCCTGGGCGTCGAGTTCGAGAGCTGCGGCGATAGCGGAGAACTTGATGCCTTCATTGAGTTTTTCTTTGGCAGCGTGGTGAAGGGCGACCAGCTCCCAAGCATCGTTCATAACAGGGGCGCCCGAGCTGCCGGCTTCGGTGTCCGACATGTACTGCACGACTTGAGAATTCTGCTTCGTGACTTCGTTATTTCGGATCGCAACCTCTTTGAGGCGTCCATTGGGATGCTGAATTATGTTGAGCTTATCATTGTCGTAGACGACGAAACTCTGACGTAAAAGTGGCACATGTCCAAAAAGGACTCCAGGCTCCCCTTCTACAGCAACGAAGGTTACGTCCAGGCCGCCTTTGCCACCAGCCTGGACAACGGTGCTTGTCCAAAAGAGCAGATCCGGCCGAAGCCGGGCAGTCGAAACTGCACGCGGACTTCCGTCCGACGAGGCCGCAAAATCGAAAAGCGCACGGCTGCGGGCAGCCACATCCTTGCTGTTGAGAACATGATGGTTGGTGCACAGGATATCGGGTGCGACCAGGAAGCCTGTGCCACTCCATGAACCCGGACGTCCCTTGTAGTCGACCCCTGAGGCGTCAATCTTGCAAACCGCGCGCGACCGGGCGGCGCCTTCTTCCAGCCACCAGGCGGGTCGAAGGTCGTCGCTGCCGACGACCTGTTCGAGGGTGGTTGTCAGATCCTCGAACATGGTGCTGGCGTCGGCAGGCAGTGCCTCGAAGGATTTTCGCCGAAGGTCCCGGCTAGCAGCCACATCCCCGGGAACGATAGCCAGTTCAGGAATACCCCAATCCGGTTGGCTCCCCTGGAACTGTTCTCCTTCGGAAGAGACGATCGCCATCTGTTGTTCGAGAGAAAGGTTCAGCTCAGCATTCGCTTCTTCATTTGCCATCTTCAACCCCTGATCAGATGTTCTTGAAATCCTGAAACGCGGCAACTCGCACTTTGATGTATCGCCCTCGGACGGGCCCTGAGCGCGTCGCTTCACCCGGAGCCGGGCAGAACATCAACGCCGTTGGCAGTTTGATCGGCGGCCCCGATCTGCTGATAAATGCCCGTTCTCGTTCTTCTTCATTCGGAAAAGCAGCTGGGCTTTCGGTACTCTATCGATGCGTGTTCAAATGCTGATGACATCGGCAATGCTATTTGGAGACGTTCGCCCCAGCGAGCACGTAACGTCTACGAAAGGTGCAATCTTCTACTCAACCTGGCGACCGCAACTACCCGGCAACGCCAGCGCGGTCTTGCTGGATCGGAATTTACCCAGTTGCCCAGATCCGTCTGCATGTCGATGAAGAGATCGAGTGCGCGTCTCGCCGCCTTGCCCGGCATATCTCCGTCAGCGGTCGCACATTTGAAAGATATTTCGGCAACAGTCGGAGCCGTGTAAGCCGGCCCGAAATACCATAAGGTTATTGTGAATTTTCCAACGATACTGTCGCCGAATTTTACGTGGGCTCCTTTCAGTGCAACTTCTCGGATGGTCGGACCGCTGATCAACATGGATCCAGGCGTAAATTCGCTCCCCGCCGGAAAAAGGATATTCCCGACGGTTGGAAACAACGACCGCAGGCCGCCAAGGGTGCGATAGGGTTCAGCCCAACCGGCCGCCTGGGTGGTGGAGAGCGAAAAACGGCTGCGGATCGAGCGTTTGACGGGAACTACGACCGCAGTTTTCTGCGGCGCCGGATCATCAACTTCCAGCGGCGCTATATCCTCCTCTAAAGTCGTGCGGGCGTCGTCTCCGCGACCAGGCAACGCGGTCGCAGCGACGACAAACAGATCAGGCATGCGCAATTTCAAGGTAATCTCCGGCGCATCGACAACCGGCGTGCCGTTCGCCGCCGTCCATCGTTCGCGAAGCGCCAGGTCAGCCTTTGACAACAGGCAGTCTTGCGTGTCCCAGAAGCGAACGATGCGCTCGCTCGGAGCGTCGAACCGACCATCATGGCGGGGCTCGCCATCGCGGCGACCGAGTTTCCGGATGACCGGCTTGAGCCGTTCTTCCCAGAATGTGTCCGCAACCAGTTCGAAGGGTGCTTCCTGGAATCGTGCGGGGTTCAGCAAAAGCTTGTATTCACGCGCGTCGAGTGCATGCTGCATGATCCGCCCCGCTGGAATCTGCGCAATCAAAGTATCATCTATCGCAAAAATATGCGCTCATGATTGTTATCTGACAAGACCAAAACCTAAGAGAGTGCAACGCGGGATAGAAAGTTTTGCGGCCGTTTTGCGCGCGTCCTGGCGGCAGTACCCTGCAAAGCGAAAGTGAATGCAGCGAGATCGTCCATACAGATACCAACGGCGAAATCCACCGTGCCGACATCACAACCGGCATCTACATGCGGACCGTCGCGAGTCGTCAACGGCCAAAACCATAGCGTCGTGCAATCTCGTCATAGTGCTTTAAATCGGCTCTCGGATTTGTTCGCGTCCTTGTCGCGGCATGGAAGGTCGCAATTGCGCCAAGCAAGAGATCACGATCTGGCGACGAAACGCATGCGTTTTTCATCTGCGCTTCCAAATCGTTCGGTGCAAGGTTTTCGTCTGCCAAGCCGAGTTTTTTCGTCCACGTCTTATGGAGCGCCGGCGCGCCTGTGACGATCGCGAGTTGGGTCATCAAGGCGTAATAGCCTCCTTCTTCAAGTCTGGTGACTTCCATTTCACTGAGGCTTGCCTTGATCACGCGGTAGATGTTCAGGAAACGCAGTGCACGACGTGGCGTCCGACCAACCCAGGGTGCTATGTCATTCATGAAAGCAAACTCGGCGGGAGAAAGAGCTAACGCGCGTGCAACAGACTGCGTTGCTGCGCCAATGTCATTTTGCTCGATCGACTTTGGTGACGTTTTGGAGGGATCGTCTGGAGCTTCAGTGCGAATTCTTGTCTTATTGCCGAGATCCTCCGTTCCGGCGCCGGCGTCGGGCGTTTGAACCGGAGCCGCTTCATTGTTGGGATCCACGATGTGCTTCTGATTGCTCGTGTTGTCCTCCGTCTCTGCTTTATCATCGGTTCCGCTTTTCGGTTCCGCCGTCTCGGTGGTATCGATTGGTGGCGAGGCCAAAGAGACGAGAAGTGCGCTACTGCTATCCCGCGTCATTGGGCGAACCCAATACGGAACCTGAAATATCTTCTCCAGATAGTCGCTTGACGAAGCAATCTTTTGGCTGGAGCTCTTCTCCCCGTTTGCAAGCAGGTTGAGATAGTGTGACTCGAGAGCGCGACTTACCCAGCGTGAATCTACGGCTACCACAACAACAAAGAGCGGGAATGACAGGAGAAGATGCACGGCTTGAAGTACTTGCACCACCTTATCTGGGGGGCACCGATCGAGATCGTCAATGTAGAGGATGATCCGCTCGAAACTCTGAGTTCCGGTTGTTTCGGGAGCTTCCCCGCTGAGGCGTAGTTTCTCCGTTTCGTCGGATGTCAGAAGCTTTTCCTTGTCCGCAGTTGCAATCAACTCGTCCACCCGTTTCTTGTGAGCCTCAGTCTGCCGTTTGAAATCTCTCTGGACGGCGGGATCCCTTGCTTCCATCATCGCCGAGAGTTCGGTGAAGTCCTTGCGGATTGTCGCTATGAGACCAAGATGCTTGGCGTATTCACCGTCGCCGGCTCGATCTCGGACGAAGCGGAGCAGACGTCCTTGTCCCGTATCTGTTTCATAATTTCGCGTAGCGGCAGCTAGTTGCTCACTGTTGGACGCGAGCACCGCCTTGGCCTCGGCGACATCGGCTGCGAGCTTGGCAAGTTCGTCCTCGGCTTTGCGAACCTCCTCTCTGGGCTTCTTGATTTCCTCTTCGACGGCATCGTCGAGTTTTCCGCGGTAGCCTTCGAGTTGGTTAATCGCGGACCTCACCCCCTTCAGTATCCAAGCTGATATACCGCCAAGGGAAGTGATGACAGCGGCTGCCTGTAGAATAACAACGTTGATTTGCGAAGTTATCGAACCGAACCAGGAACTAGATTTGGCAACCTCGTGGAGCCAGCCCAGGAGGGGGGGTGTTGCGACGATCGCCAAAAATATGAGCAAGAGGGATGGTGTGGACAGAAGTCTGTTTAAAAGGCCAGCGCTGACAACGCGCGCGCGCCGGCTTTCGTCCCGCAACGAGTCGAGTGTGAGCTTAAGTGCCTCTGCGTCGGTTGCAAGTTGATCGAACCCCAACGTCGAAACAGCTTGTTTGAGATCGGACTCTTTGAAAGTCTCTGAGAAGCTATCGGTCACGGCCTTCCAAAACATACGCGGGGTTGCGCTAGCGGTTTTCCGTCTCATAGTCAGCTCATGCTCTGCCGAAGCCAGTCGCTCAGCAGCAAGCTTTTGCATTTGGCGCTGCGCCATCAGTCGCTCGGCCGAGCCGAGCGTGAGCTCACGTGCTGTTGCCAGCTTGTCGAGTAGCGTGTTCTGCGGCGCGCCTGTATCCTGCATGCGCAGCCAGCGATCCAGCTCAACGAAAATATAGTCGACGAGACTGGCCCAAAGATTGTTCTCGACATAGTGCCAGGCGTTGAAACGTATCTGGACGATCCGCTCGTGAAACAGGTCCGCGCCTTTCGCCTCATCGGCCTTCTTTGCCGAGAGTTTTGCAACATGATCCTGCATAAGACGCATGAAGAAGGACTTGCCTGACCCCCAATCTCCAAAAATCCCGAAAGCAAGCGGCGGGACGACGTGTCGTGCTGCGGCGACACGCGCAAACGCGCGCGCCTCGTCAGATGCCCCGAGCTTGTCGTCAAGATTGGCTCGCTCGGGACTGTCGTTTCCGAGTTGCGCATAGGTTATACCGCCACTCGGTTCATGGACGGCCTTGTGTTCTTCCGGCGGCAATGGGAGAGGTTCGATGTCCACCACAGATTTTTGAATTCCAGCAAGCGCGGAGGCCCAAACCCTATGGATCGACATATCCATTTTTAGCATTTCATCGAGCATCGCGGAGCGCAGTGCCTGCAATGAGATACTCTTGGCCCGCAGCCTATTCGCCAGGTTCATGTCCGGTTGTTCAAAGAGTGCGGCAACCAGTGAATCGGCACCAATCATTCCCTCGTGATTAAACGAGGCCGAAAGTTGTTGTGAGGCGTACCGTAGCACTTCCACTACATTGGGAGAGGCATCGATAATCTGGATGTCGACGGGAGACCGTCGAAGCCTGGATAAGTACTCCGGCTCGATTTGGCGTATTTCAGCAAACGGACTGTCAGTCTTTGAAAGCTGATCCAGGGCGACCAGCCCTGCTGTTTCTGTGGTTGGTGCGCTCTTTATTTCGGAGCCCACTTCTAAAATCGCGAAAAAGAGACGGGTTGTGGAGATTTCGGCAGTGGCAGTGCGCGACTGATAGAGGGTAGCGGCAAGCTCCAAAATACGCCGGCCCAACGAAGTAATGCCGGAAATTTTATGGCGGCGAAGAAGAGTGTCCACCGCATTTAGGGCTGCGGTGCTCCCAGCATCCTTCACGTCTGCCATATCGCGCATCACTGCGCTTGAGGAAAGCGTATCACCGGAGGCACTTGTCACCTTATCGCCGTCGAGCGCGAGCGCTTTAGACCAGTCTTCTCGCGTCTCGCCCGGCTCCGGCGTAGCCATGATCCGGTCTACAAGAATCGTCTTTAGGTCGGCAATGTCCGCAGCACCGAGGTCAACTTTAAAGAGTTGACGGATTTGATCAGCGATCACGCCGTGGTCTATCATCGCCCCGAACAAATGACGTGCTTCAAATTTGTCTCGACCAACGGTCTGGGAGGCGAGCGCACGCGCCGGCTCGAGGAGGCTGCGTACGGTCTGAGACAGGACGGGCCGAAACCCATCGCTGAACCCGGCGAAAACGTCCTCCGGGCGCGATAATTGTTGTGAAAGCAAGTCAGCAGAGGCCACCGTCTTGGTTCCCAGCCAATCAGAGAACCATGACGCGGTATTTCCGTAACGAACCGAGTCACGGTCCCCAATACCTGCCGCGATGAATCCGAGCACGAGTGCGCGCGTGTCGAAAACAAGTTCTTGGCGCGTTTCGTCGACCTTGATGTATCGAACGCCGCGCTCAACGACTTTTGTCAGAGTGGGCGATCGCATCTCATTAAGGCCGATATCCGCGGCAATCTGCTCTGCTAGCTCGCCCCAACTAGGGCCTTTGCTGCCCAGGTCCATAGTGCCCTCCATCGGAGTGTCGCAACAAGCCGCAACATGCGCTGCAGATTGTTGCATGACAAGACTAGAACTTTGGAGTGTGGCGGGTGGAAATGACCGAGCCGCGAAGGTGTCGGCAGCGAGCGTATCGCATAGCGAGATGGATTTCTCTTCCGGCCATTACAGGAGGCTGCGCCGATCTTGACGCCGCCGCCGCGGGGGCTTTTGGCAAAAAGGCGATAGATAGGAGCCTTGGGGGTTAGTGCTTTTGTATTCCTCGCAGAAGATATCGAGGTCCTAGTCCATGGAGGCGATGTTGCCGGTGAACGTGTTGTCTTCGTTGAAGCGGATGAAGTTGACGATATCGGTCATGGTGGTGTCTCCGTTGTTTGTGTTGACGATGGTCACGACAGGCGGCCGGAAGACGGGCGGATTGCACCCGTAGGGGCGCAGCGTCAGCGGAGGGCCGCCGGAGGAGGGGATTTCGTCTCGCGCGAGGAATGGTGCGCCGCGCGTCAGGGGAAATCGTCACCGCAGGCGGTTGCTGTACGGCTGGCCGACCGTAGTGATTCATCTTCCAAGGCAACGCACACAACGGAGATACCGGAGACAGGCAGTTTCGTCTTGTCCGCGTTCAATGAGCCAACACTTTCGCTGGCGACATCGGCGGATCGCCGTGTGGCTCATGATTGACATGACTGCGACGGCCTCGGTCGCAGCTTGTCTGCCGGTCATATCCGACGAGGATTTTGAGAGTGTACGCGCTGGCGACCGACTTGAGAGCGCCACCCGACATCGCATCACGGTGCCTATTCGATCGAACAACGACAAAGGCGCATTGCATTGCAATTGACTGTGCTGCCGGCTTCAGACCGGTAGAGTTTCCGGAGAGCTATAAAGCCCGCATAGGCCCGCTCGTGATCCCGCCGTATTTAATTCCCCCAAAGAACGCCAATAGAATGGAGTTGAATTCTTGTTTCATGCAACCTAAGCTCAAGATGCTAGGGGGCGTGACAATGGCTAAAGGTACAGTGAAATGGTTCAACGCATCAAAGGGCTTTGGCTTCATCCAGCCCGATAACGGCGGACCCGACATCTTCGTCCATATCAGCGCCGTTGAACGCGCGGGCTTGTCTACGCTTCAGGATGGCCAAAAGGTCCAATACGAACTTGTTCCGGACCGCCGAACAGGCAAGGCATCCGCGGAAAATTTGCAGATGTCCGGCACGCACGGCACGGGTGGCGGGCCGAAGGACTAAGATGAAGCTTCCGATAGGCTTTGGAAACAAGTTTTTCTTCAGAGTGATATTTCCGGGTGCAATTCTCTCTGGGGGGCTGTTCAAGCCAACCTATATCCTCGCCGTGCACGGACAAGCTGTAGATCATTTGCAGCTCATTTTGGCGGCGGAGACATTCATTTTTGGCTGGTGCTTTGTTGTTCTAGATATGCCCATCTATATGCTTTTCGAGGGTCGCCGATACTGGCCAGTTTGGGCCCTCAGGATCTTTCAGAGGATGGAGCGGCAAAGACTGGCTTCGCTTCACAGGATTATGCGCGCATTCGAAGCGCGGCAGGCAAGCGGCAAAACTCGTTTTCAACGAAAGACTGCCGGTAGACATTACTTAGAGGCAGCAGTCGAGATCTCAAATTTCCCCTTGGATACCTCGCGTTCAATGCCGGAAGTGGCGTGGCCGACACGCCTGGGGAACCTTATTGGTGCCTATGAGCAGTATCCCTCGATCAAGTATGGTATTGATGCGGTTTTCTTTTGGCCTCGAATTTGGGTTTCCATTGACCAGCCATTGCGTGAGGAAATTGACAATCAACAAGCTCAAGCAGATGGGCTTCTGTATTCCGTTGTTGCATTTGTATTATCGGGTGCGGCGTTCGCGGCTTACCACCTGGCTGATCTCAAATGGCCGGCGGGCTCGTCCGCTCAAATACTTAACGCGATTGATGTTCCGGCGTCCGTGGCATGTTTTGTCATGGCGTATGTCGTCTACCGACTCTTGCTCCAAACGCACCGTCAGTTTGGCGAGCTTTTTAAAGCGACGTTTGACCAGCACAAGGACAAGCTTGCGCTTGAGGAAAATTTAAGATTAGTCGCCCAAATTTCCGGTGACCCTGGGTTGCTCACGGAGATAGATCACAAGAAAAACGTCGCCGTTTGGCGTTTTCTCCGTTGGCATCGTGTAAGGTTTCGCGGGCAAACCACCAACCGCCGGGTCCGTATGCCCTAGTACCAAAGTTGCATTTTAGCTTTCAGGTGCGCTCGTCGAGCGGCCGCCTGATGGGCGCGTCTCCAGCATGACCATGCGATGACGTAGGCGGGGTTTATGCGACGCTGGGCGAGTCTGATGGCGATGCGCCGGACTTCCTGGATAAACCAGCGGATCAAATCCAGATGGTCGGCGTCCGCGGTCTTTTTTGGGGCGTCACGTCATTGGCGCGGTACCGGATCACCGCCATTATGGCGAAGGCGAGCATGACGAGGGAGACGTGACGATGCCAGCCATGCCATGACCGGGTTTCGTTGTGATCTGTTGATTTCCACGCGGAACTGAGCCGGGTAGACTCAGTTCCGCGTGAAAATCAACAGTAGGGCTGACGGAAGGGGCCAATAGCAAGATCGGCGAATTTGTGATCGAGCGGGCTTTCGTCGAATAAGCACAGTTCCAGCTAGAATCCCGCGTTCAATGTCACTGATGGGTATACCTCGCGAGACATCTCCGATGAGACAATACCATCGTCTCATTTAGATTGATTTTTAAATTCTGAGACGTTACGCCGTGAAGGTCTAAAATCATACGAGACATTTCATGGCGATTTACGGCTACACGCGTGTCAGCACTATCGATCAGGATTTGGGCGTTCAGGAGGCCGCGCTCTCTGCCGCTGGTTGCACAGTCATTCGAGCGGAGAAGAAGTCGGGAACGAGCAAACATGACCGCGCCGAACTCAACACGCTTCTGGATTTCTTGCGCGAGGGCGATACCCTGGTCGTTACCAGAATTGACCGGCTGGCCCGATCGGTGGGCGACCTACAGGATATCGTGAGTCTGCTGAAAACGAAGCGCGTGGCGCTGAAGGCGACCGAACAGCCGATCGACACCAGCTCGGCGGCCGGCAAAGCATTCCTCGATATGCTCGGCGTGTTCGCAGAGTTTGAAACCAATCTCCGCAAGGAACGGCAAATGGAGGGGATCGCTGCTGCGAAAGACAGGGGGGTCTATAAAGGTAGAAAGCCGAAACTCGATATCAACGAGATACATCGGCTGCGCGGCGAGGGCTTCGGACCAACTGAGATTGCCAAGGTGCTCGGTATTGGGCGGGCGAGCGTCTACCGCGCCTTCGGCACTACGGCGGCCGTTTCGCGAGATAGGTAGTTCACATCGCCGCAGATATCAGCGGCAATGACCGGTACGGCGAACGATTTCCTTGATCGTGACACCATCCGTTGCGGACGGAGTCCAGGATTGCATGGCTGAAAACGGCCAATGAGAGTGACACATGAGTCGATAAGCCCTAATTTCTCCGCCTGACGCCATTGGCACCCAAGGGCATCTGGCAGGCGATGCATGGATCGGACATGCCACGAAAACTAGCGCTGATGGCGCGACCGAAAGAGCCGGACGATCAGCATCGGGGTAGAAGCGAATGTCGAAGGAACTCAAATCCATCCGTACTGGCCAGTCCGCCGGCGAGGCAATCGGATATTCCAACATAGCCGTCACAATCGACCCGAACCGCACGACCTATGAAATAACCGCGAATTACGATGACCCCATGATGCCGCCAAAGCGCGGCAACATTCCGACTGACCCGGCGCTGTGGCGCAAATTGTCGCAATCCGACGAGATCAAGAATCTCCACAAGGTAAAAGACCACCCGTCTGAGCCATCCTTTGGGGATGCCAGCGACGCGGGCAAATTCTGGATCGAGTTCGAACTCGAGGACGGGACGCGGCGGATCGACTACGGCGGCCTCGACCTGATCCCCGAGTTGTCGGACACCATCAATACGCTACAAGAGGTTCGCCTGACCATCGACAAGGATTGACCGTCAGACACCAACCGCTCGAATGGCTCCTGCTTCCGCTGGCAATGCCAGGCCCTTGCGTCTCGCACCAAACACCTCGGGGTCTAGGTCTAGAGGCTAGGCAAAGGCGGGCGACGCTTCTCAGACGCGCATGCCGACCTTCTTGAGTACGGCCGCCATCTGAACCTTGTCGCCGGCCGTCTTGATTTGCGACTCCAAGAGATCGAGCAGCGGCGCCTGGGTGCTGCGCGGCGACACCGTCGCCATCGCCAGCCGAATGGCCCTTTGCGAGGACAACTTCGTCAGCGCCGCTTTCAAAGTCGCTTCGGCGTCCGCTTTGTCGGCTTTGCGACACACCTCGCCGGTACGAACATCCCGATGCGCTTTCCCGAGCGAATTGGAAACGACCATCGCGCAGACTGCACCTGTATCGCTGGCATCATACTGCTCTGCGATCTTCTTCATTTTCTTCTCGAGGGTGCGGTCGGCCCCGAAATCGCCGAAGGCCACGCTGAGCCCAACGGTCCGGTCGAGCATCAGCGTCTCAAGTTCCTGCTCTTTCCGGGTCACGCTGTTGCGGACCTCGACGATCTGCGGCTTGCTTTCGACGACCCGGCGCGAGTCGCCTGTCGCTCGAAATCGTGCCCGAACCTCGTATGTGCCGACATGTGAGAAGGTGAATTCGCCGTTGTTGAAAAACAGCTGAACGGAACTTTCGATTTCATCGCCGGGCGCGAGGGTGACTATATCGTGCACGCCGCAAATCTTCACCACGTCGCGTGGCATTCGTTTGCGCTGGTCGGGACCGATCGCCACGATCTCCAAATCGTCCTGCGCCAAGTTCAACGCATTGCTCACATCGAGACTTCGATCGGTGATGTTCTTCAGCGTCAGGTTGGCGACGACCACCTCGCCACGATGCACCTCTTTGGGCAGTTCGAGTGTCAGTTCGAGATCGCTCATCGGAATCGTCCCGGCGTTCAGCCCTGCCAGACCCACTGGTTCCTCGATCCCGATCGAGACGCTGGAATGGTGGCCCCAACCAAAGCGCAGCCAGCCCGGCTTGACCTGGGGATCGGGCGCATGAATCAGGGCGGTGCGGTTGTGATCGTTGAAGCTCATCGAGACGTTGTTGGGGAATCGGTTGTCCGCCGTCGCCTGCTGCTGGATGTCGCCAGTCTGGTTCATGATCGTGGTACCGATCTGGACGCCGTGGGCATCGTTCTTGGGGTGCAGCAGGTTCAGAGTATGGCCCGCCTCATGCACCAGCGTGCGCAGGAACGCCAGGTCGACCTCACCGACCTTCTTATTCCAGATGTTTTCGTCATTGGTCGAGCTCGGCGGAAAGCGCGGGTCGAAGAACCCGATTGCGCCCTCGCGATGGGGCGGTTCGGAGTCGAACATGATCCCTAACGTGCCGGGCGAATCCTGCCAGCTCGACCCGACGAGGACCCACATGCGCCAAGCCTCTGGCATGGACGTGGGTTCGCGGTGATCTCGGAGCAGATTGTGCGCTTCGAGCGGCGAAAGCGCCGTGTCCTCGGGAATATCGACCTCGCTGACATGCGTCACCGCATCGAATCCTGCATCGCGATAGATGGTCTGGAAGGTGAATGTCCGCGTCCCGAGCGTATCCGTGGCGCTTTCTGGCCAGCCGCGATTGCGCATCACGTCGACCTCGACAATGCAGCCGCGATGATAGTCCGATGTCTTGATCGCGAGAACCTGCACAGTCTCGCCCGCAATCATCGCTTCGCCGCGCAGGATTGGGGTGGGTTTGGGAAGACCGGGCCAAGCCACCGGATCGGTTTGCAGCGTCATGACGATGCCTCCCATATCCGTCCGCACAAAGCTCGACAGATCTGGATCCCAGATGTGCCGCTCGATCATCGCACGCAGTTCGTCGCCGACGACGGCAGCGTCGACGCCCCGGAAGTACCAAGCATATTCCCGCTGCGCAAACGCGGGATACCAGTTGTCACCGATAACGAGCGAGCCGGACGGCATGGTTTCCACTCCCCCAGCACCCGGCGCGCCATCGCCGGCCCCACGCAAATAGACGTCGCCCGAGATCCTCGGATGCGTGGCGGCCCCATCGATGCGAAGCGGGCCTCGGATCCCTGTGGCGACCGAGGGATTGGAGGACACGAACTGAAGAAACCAACTACCGTTCAGGAGGCCAGCTAGGCGATCTCCTCCCAGGTGACCGACACCAGCAAGATCAGTGGTTGCGAGCCCAGAAATTAGCGTACCGTCTGTGGCCCGTCCGCGATTCAAAAACCTCGTGAGATGCGAAAAATGACCAACATGACGCTGCATTGCTTCCCCTCCCAAGTCAGACATCACAACGCTGTTAAGCGTACAACAGAACCCTACCCGCGGTCGAGTCGCAACATTCTAATATTGACGAAAGGTTGTAAAATGTGAGACAGTTTTTCTGGCTGAATAGTTGGCGATGCTGAATGGCCTGGCAACGAGCGTGTTGCACGGAGTCCATCAAGAGTTGTCGAATGATACATCCACTAATAGGCAGAGGAAGAGTATGTACGACCTCGGTTGTTTGGTGGAGCAATGACCTACCAATCTGTGGCGAATGCTGATGCTCGCGTCAGCTATTTCTGTTGCGGGTATCTGCCCCGACGCACCCTCTAGACAGGCGTTACGGCAGGCGGGATTGCGGAATTGACCAAGCCCACCATGTCTGGCGTCGCCGGGCACGTAGGCTGAGTTGCCTGCCGCGGCCCCCGTACAAGGGCGGCCGGGCTGAACGGTTCGGAGAACGAGCATGCGCTATTCCTCCGCCTTCGACCTCAGCGCCTTGTCGCGCAGATCGGGACGCGCTGGCACGCTTTCGGCGACCGACGCCGCGGCCCACCTGTCCTTCGACGGGCCAATCCATCCGCGGGCCGAGGCGATCTTCTGGCTGAGCGCCGCGGCGGAGATCGAGCATGCGCTGATGGTTCAATACCTCTTCGCGGCCTATTCGATCGATGTCGAAGGCGCAGGACCGGCCAAGGCCGCCGCCAAGGCTGCAGCCCAGCGTCTGGTTCAGATCGCGCGCGAGGAAATGGGCCACCTGGTCACTGTGCAGAACATTCTGACCGTTCTTGGCGGCACCTTGCATTTTCAGCGAGCGCATTCGCCCTTGACCAGCGACATCCACCCGTTCCGGTTCAAGCTCGAACCGCTCTCTTTGGCCTCGGCAGCCAAATACGTCGTCGCCGAAAGTCCCGACGTGCCGCCCGAAGAGATCGACATGTTGTCGGACGAGCGAAAAGCATTGCTGCGCGACGTCGTCCAGGGCCTGGCGCGCGAAAGCAACGATGGCCATGAGGTCCTACATGTCGGCCCCATTTTTGGCCGCTTGATCGATCTGGTGGGAACCGAGCTCGAGGCGAGCGATATCCGGCTCGACCGGGCGCCGTATCAGGCAGATTGGGACGATTGGGGCTATGACGGCTCAGCCCCGGCCGTCGGTCCGGCGCAAGGCCAGCGCGTCCTGGTGCGCAAGATCGATGCCGCAGACGCCGAGGCGGCCCGCCAGCAGATTGTCGAGGCGCTGCGCGCCATCGGCGACCAGGGCGAGTTTGTCGACACGGCCGATGACCTCGACGAGTCGCATTTCGAACGCTTCCTACAGCTCTTCGAGGAGTTGAAAGAGATCCAGGACAGCACGGGCCGCCTTCCGGTCTGGCCGGTCGCCATCTTCCCGAACACCTCGGTCGGCGCAGCGGGTCCGGTAAGCCCCGCTGCCGTGACGATGATGAATCGCCACATGAACGAGGGCCGGATTACCAACACACGGTCGCGAGCCTGGGCGCATCTTTTCAACCTGCGTTACCGGCTTTTGATCGATGTTATCGCGCACAGCCTGTTGATCCCTGGACCACTCTACTGGACGGAGCCGGAACAGCGCGGCCGGCGCACGCCCAAAGGACAGCTGCATGCGTTTTCTTTCGCCGAAATGGTCCGGATCCAACAGTTGAGCGCCAAGCTCGTGAGCCTTCCGCTCGATGACGGCGACAGCGATCTGCATGCAGGTCCGCCTTTCGAGCTCGACCATACCGTGAGCTTGCCCGCCCACGAGGTTGACCGCTGGCGCCAGCACGCCGATCGATTTGGAGCCGGGGCCGAGTGGGCTGCGTCGATGCGACAGGCGCATGACATGGATTCCGACGATCCGTTTCTCGGCTATCTTGTCGAGGCCGACGCGGCAGCGCAACGGCTTTGCCTCGCGTTTGAGGCGCGCGCATCGCAAGCGTCTCCAGGAGACTCAGGGCCTTACAGCGAACCGCCACCACCACCCACCGCGGAGACCCGCTTTCACGAGGTGGTGCAGGCTTTGGAGGACGGTGTACGCGGCTTCGATCTGACCAGGGATCCCGCGGGCCAGTTTCACGGCAACTTCTGGGCGGAGAAGACGCACGAAGCGCTCCTGGCCTACAGGTCGCCCTCGGACAGCAAGCTGATCGAGCCCGGCGATCCCGGCGCATCGCTGATGTTCCAACGCATTTCGAGCGATGCGGGGCCTGGCCGGTGGATGCCGCGATCGCGACCGAAACTGCCGGACGCGCGCCTGCGGCACATCGAAGGCTGGATCGCCGACGGTGCGCCCGATGCCGAACCCAATGGAGCCATAGGATTGACAAGACCCCCAGCGCCCAAACCCGAGCCGCGGCGGACCCCGGCTCCGCAACCGGCCGAGCCCACGCCGATGCCCGGCGCGCCGGTTTTCGAGACCGATATCCGCCCGATCTTCACCGATTTCCACCGCGAAATGATGCGGTTTCGGCTCGACCTCCACTCCTACGACGATGTCAAGGGTGATCATAGGGCGATCCGCAACGCGATCCGCGGCGGCACGATGCCCTGCCCAGCCGGCGGCGGCCCACTTCCCGAAGATCAGATCGCGCTCTTCGAAGCTTGGATCGACGGCGGCTTCAATACCGACGGATCGTCCGTCGGCGAGCCAACCGAGCCTCCTGTGCCCGAGCAACCCGCAGACCCTGGCACGGGGTTCGAGGACGGACCTTATAAGGACCACCGGTGGCGACGCACCAATGCGCCGCTGGCGCCCGGCGTCGGACCACCGCGCTACGACGATATCTGGCACGTCGACCGGAATGTTGGCTGGGCTGTAAATTCTAATGGCGAGATCCTCGCAACCCGAGACGGTTGGATCTCCTTCAGGAAGCAGTTCCAGACTCCGGACAGGATGCGCCTGCGCTGCATTGGATTTGCGAACGATCGGGTCGGATGGGTCGGCAACGTCGACGCCGATCCAGATCAGCGACTTCTGAAGACCACGGACGGAGGCGAGACCTGGTCCTTTGTGGAGAATCTGCCTGGCCCCAACCCGCGCCAGGTGTGTGGTCTATGGGTCGTGGACGAGAATATTGTCTATCTTGCCGGCTCCAATGAGAACGAAGGTAACGATCCGGGCCCCGCTACCGTCTTGAAGACAACCGATGGCGGCTCGAGTTGGCTGGAAATCGACTTGCATGCCGCCGCGAATGCGAGAACGCTGATTGACGTCTTCTTCGAAGATGCGGAGCGGGGCTGGGTCGTAGGCGGTGTCGATACTGTGGGCCATCCTAACCGCACCGGCAGCCGGGGCGACCTCGTACCGGGCATCTTCCGGACAACCGATGGCGGACAGACCTGGAGCAATGTCGTTCAAGGGGACAAGAAGTCGGCGAGCGGCCGCCGCTTTGTCGGCAGAACCGGCGTGTTTCCACAAGGCGAATGGGGGTGGAAAATCCAGAGGGTCGACAGCGACACGCTGGTCGTTGCGATCCAGAACTATCGGGATGGCGCCATGCTGCGCAGCGAAGACGGGGGAGAGACTTGGGAACGTCTGCGGATCAACGACAGCCAGCGTAACTCCAACCTGGAAGGCATCGGTTTCGTTGACCGCTCAAATGGCTGGGTGGGCGGATATGGCGACATCACCTATCAGGCCGGTTATTCGAGCATGACCCGGGATGGAGGCCAGAATTGGATCGTTTCCAACAGCATCGGCAATCGCATCAACAGATTCCGTTTCGCGGGCCCATTCCCTCACACTGTCTATGCATCAGGCGACACCATCTACAAGTTCTCGGACGAGCCGTTTGAAGGTGACGAACTCGAAAGACGGGACGAGATGGCTGCGGTCCATCATCCCATGCAAGGCTGGGATCAGCTCGAAATGGAGATCGAGGTCCCTGAGGGAACGTCTCGCATGACGATCCGAATCTGGGAACGTGACGGCCGCTTCGTGCGCCTCCTTGAAGATGAGCCCAAGCCGGCTCCAGGACGACGAACCGTTCAATGGAATTTCAGGAATGACAGCGGAGAATTGGAGGATGTTGGAACTTACATCATTCGCATTACGCTCGACGAGACCTCGCAAAGCCATTTGATCTACAGGCGGCCCGTTCCGTGAACATGAGATTGCTTCCCTATGAGAACGTTTGGGGTCTTGGTGAGACGCTGGAAAAGACCGTCGAACTTCTTGCGAAAGGGCACGGCTAAATTCAGCAGGAAAAAGCCGATCTCTATGGTAAGCACCCGATTGGCACCGCCTGCCGGATAGTGCCGTGATGGCCTAAGACACGTCATTAACGACGTCGTTAGCGACGTGTTTTAGGCGAGGTATGGGATGCGTGTCGAAATTCTTGGTCAGGAACGTCGTCGGCGTTGGGGTGACGAGAAGAAGCTCGACGTTGTCATGTCGGTGGGGCTCGACGGTGCGACGGTTACTGAGGTTGCCCATCGGCACGATGTGACCCGGCAGCAGATTTACGCCTGGCGGCATGAGCTGAAGAAGAAGGGTTTGTTGCCGCCAACGGGCGATACGGTCTTCCTGCCCGTAGATACGTCCGCCATGGACGACGCCCCGCTCGGGCGTGAGGAGGTTGCGCGCAGGCCTGCACTGATCGAGTTGCGTCTGAACTATGGGCGTAGCCTTCGCTTCGATAGCGGCGTCGATGCCACCGTCCTGACGCGGCTCATCCGGGCGGTTGAAGCGGCATGATTGGACCAGGAACCGGTGTTCGAGTGTATCTTGCCTGCGGGATCACGGACATGCGCAAGGGAGTTGAGGGCCTGGCTGCGCTTGCGCAGGATGTGTTACGCCAGAAGCCGACGGGCGGTGCGGTCTTCGCCTTTCGGGGAAGGCGTGGCGACCGTTTGAAGCTTCTGTATTTTGATGGCCAGGGCTTCTGTCTGTATTACAAAATTTTTCAGAGGGGGCGTTTTCCATGGCCATCGACTGCTGATGGGACAGCGCGACTGACCTCGGCGCAACTGGCTTGATTGGCGACGTCCGAATTGGGGCGCTCCGCCGGCCCGTGTCGGTTGATTTTATCTCACTGAATCTGCTCGTTTTTATGGATATTCCTTCTGGCGTATGCTAGTCAGGATCATGTCGAACGCGAGCCAAAATCTTCCCGATGATCCGGCCTTCCTGAAGGCGATGATCGCCGCCCTGCAGGCGGAAAAAGCGAAGATGTCGGCGACGTTGCAGGCGCACGACCAATTGATCGGGGAACTGCGGCTGCGCATCGCCAAGCTGAAGAAACAGGTCTTCGGCAAGTCCTCGGAAAAGATCGAGCGGGAAATCCAGCAGTTGGAACTGGCGCTTGAAGACCTCTTGATCGCCGCGGCGGAGAGCAAGACGACGCTCCATGAAGCCGAGGAAGTCGGGTCGGCGGTAGCCTCGCAAGACGCGCCCGCAAAGGTCATGCGCCGCCGTCCGCGGGTATCGGAAAAGGCAGTTCGCGAGCGCAGAGAACTCGATCCAGGCACGTGCTGCCCCGAATGCGGTGGTGAACTTCGTCTTGTCGGCGAGGACGCGAGTGAAATCCTCGACATGATCGCTGCGCAGATGAAGGTCATCGAGGAACCACTATGGGAAGCCATGTCAAGCGGCGGGAACCCTTGAGAACCAACTTGCGTACTTGCGCAAAATGGCGAACTGACATGTATGCTTGACGGCTGGACTATCCAGCCGCCCGCAATCTCTTGGTCTGGAACGCGACGCCGCCGCATACCGAATTTGCCTCAAGCCGTCGCGGCCGGCTTGTCTTTCGCTGTATCGCTCACTTGTCTCCCTCCCTCCCAGAGGGTGTTGGCTTGGGCGACGGCAGCCGCGGCCTCCTCGATCTTCCCGAAGGCGATTTCGAAGTGGCGGATAGCCTCGTCGCGGAAGGCGCAGATTTGTTCGATGGTTTGCGTGGGCACAAGGGCGTTCACTTTGGGTCTCCAAGGTTGCATGATTGGCGGGTCAAAAATCAGAAGACCGGGCGCAATGCCCGGCCCTCAATTAGAAGTGAAATTAGTCGTGACGCCGACGTCCATGCGTCGACGAGATGGGAAACATGGGCAAGCGTCAGTGGCGCTCCCCCAAAAGACGGTCAGCCCTGGACCCAATCACGTTTTGCTAAGGCAGGTAGGCTATCTATCTCCGCGGTCGGAACGACCGTGAAACCAGACTTTTCGAGGGTTTGCTTCAGCTCTTCAGGAGTGAAGTTGTCCGCCGTAGTCCAGACGCCCGTGATGTTACCTTGCGTCTTGAGTGCCGCAGCGGCCGCGAGTTGCTTAGCTGCATCCCCCGAGGCCTTGATCGACGCAATGGCTTCATCGCGTTGGGTAACCTGTCGCTGCAGCTCCATCTTCTGGGTCTCAAGCCGGCTAATGACGAGTTCGGCTCCGTAAACCTTCAGCGCGACCTCGCCCCACTTGAAGGTGGTCATAAGCACGACGCCGAGGAAAACGAACATGGCTCCGATAGTGCCCACATCCTTGGCAGTGAAGCGATTGTACTTGTTCACCGGCGCAAAGACGAGGAGCGCGCCGGCGATGGCACATGCGATACTTAGGGCAGTTACTATGTATATGTTCATGGCAGGCTTCCCCCAATCTGTGAAAGGGTGCATTCTACCGCTTTTCGCGCACAAGTTCGATAGAGGAGTGAGAGCGGTGCCCGGCATGTCGCCGTTCACCGCAGACGGTCACTCCGCGGCGACGAGTGCAGGGCGAAATACCTCGTCTTTTGTCGTTTGGCATTTAATCGGGTTCTTCCTCAATTTCTGTGGTTAACAGAGTGTTAGCGCCGCGATTGCTATCAGCGAGGATGCGAACGAAATTGAAATGGTCGCCCGGCCCAGGCGTCAAAGTTCTGGGTATCGCCCTTCAAGATGCAGAGAACTGGGTTGTTTCTGCCGCTGCAAAACCTGTCGGTATCTGCCCGGATTGCGGAGCGCGAAGCCGGCATCGGCACGGCTCACATAACCGCCGCCTCCAGGACTTGCCTGTTCAGGGTCAAGTTGTGAAAATCAAACTCGCACTGAACCGGTGGCAGTGTAGACACCGAAAATGCGGGCGACGGACGTTCACCGACAGGTTGCCCGAGA
>Ga0228711_1000679_pt1 | contig 44422 bp, 24 predicted proteins | sample MedpolnodulmetaG_2_FD_177996 | JGI IMG/M metagenome (GOLD analysis project Ga0228711, IMG submission 177996) | Root nodule microbial communities from Medicago polymorpha collected in Santa Monica, California, United States - brown nodules | ecosystem: Host-associated > Plants > Roots > Nodule...
TTTACTGATTCATTCTTTTCATGCAGTTCAATCACATAAACAACCTTGATCTTGTTTGTCGAGCACATCAACTTGTACAAGAAGGACTTAAGTACATGTTCCAAGATAAAGGCCTTGTAACTGTAAGCATCTGAATCTTATAAAAATTTAAGAAGAATTTGATGATTCATTTTTTTGATCAACTTGTCTTTTGAGGTGGTTCGTCCGGTCATGTTAAAAGACTATAGAGGCTATAATCTGAAATAGTCCAAAGGGAACCCCCGAGGTGTTTCAAGTAAGCGAGCTTGAGCTTGCTGTTTGAGGGGACTCGGTTATTGTTAGGTGGGGGGAGCATTGTGGGGCAAAATCAGGCTACTGCAGCTTCTCCATTTCTGAGTATTTTGGAGTAGCTGTTGTGGCTGCTTCCCCTCAATCTTATCTCATAAAGATCTAAGGGTGAATACACCCACACTAGCTCAATTTACAGACAAATCACTTGAGAAGGGCTTTTTTCCATTGATTAATCCATTTAGATGGTCCCACCTTGTGGGATAACTTTCTTGGTAGCTATTGTATTTAATTTTCTGAAAATATTGATTCCAGTTTTATTTGAAAATATTGAGGTAACAAAGGTATTTTTTAAATTTGCAGGTATGGTCTGCACCTAATTATTGTTACCGTTGTGGAAATGTAGCTTCTATTCTCAGTTTCAATGAAAATATGGTGAGTCAACCGAAGCTTGTTTTGATTGTTGCATCATTTGGTCTCATGGTGTATGTGTGCCTTTGTTTTTTGCATATCTCATGGGAAGAACTTTTTACTTTATGCCGTTTTTCGTTATAGCTTCCAATAGTATTCTTCTTGTATGGCCTTCATGTTAAATAAATCAAGAGACACAGGAGAATACATTTCTCTTTACTCCTATAGTTGTTGGAATTAAGAGGCATTTATTTTAAAATCTTGGATGGTGCTATTTTGCAAAACAACTTCTTTTAGGGATAGTTGGCGTGTCCATTACAGTTGGAACACATGTATGCATAATATGTCAGATTGTCAGTCACATATGGGGTATCAGAGAAAGTACTTTTGAATGACTGTTACCAATATTTATCATGTACCTGGTGGAATCAGCGTTTAGACGCATTACATTATTTCTTCGTAGTTCAAAATGACTGCTTTAATGTTAAGTGGATTTTCTCATGAAATTGGATGGTGAGAGGGAGATCACTAGGGATGAAAGTAACAGGAGAATATGGTAACTGCATTTTCCCATGAAGCTGCTGAGGCTTGTCAAGATCAGTTTTTAATATGAAATATATCATGATATGTCCTGAGGCTTTAAACTGTGAACACAAACTAAAATCATAAAAATATTTACAAAGAAACCATATTAAAAAATCAATAAAACTGCAAAGGAAGTTGCTAATTTTCTTGTAGATGCTGTTGAAATTTTAGGAATCAGATGTAAAGAAAAGAAATGAGATGTAGATGGAGTGCATGAAAATATTAGTCTACTAATGAGGCTTTGATTAATTGTGATATAAATTATAATACATATAAAACAGACTTTTTTTTTGTTGCTAAACTATGACTTTAACAGACCAAAGTTGTTAAATAAAAGGTGTTTAGGACACTAGAAACTAAAGTAGGACATAAATGACATGCTCAGACTGGAAAGTGGTACGATTGGTCAGAGTGGCGATCCATGAGAAGGTTTTCAACTATGAGCTCTTGTTTCTCAGTGATCAGATTTTCCTAATTCTAATAGCAAGGATCTATTTGGCAAGATGATAGTCTAGAATGAGTAAATAAAGATGGCTATTTTAGTAGGATTTTTGGGCAACTGATTGGTAAAACACAAATAAGCTTAGGCAATAGAGAGCTTGGAAAGGCATCCGTGGACAATGTATGAGGCGGCTGGCAGGATAGATCAAAGATCAAATAGGAATTAATGTAACCTAAAAACAGAACAAAAATAGTGGGTAACAAATGCAGTCAAGATTTTGGAGACTTGCTGCAGAACATAAACCAAAGGTCATGCTCGATGTGTGAAAATGTGTGAAAAATTGGAAGATATATCAAAGCAACATGAACATATATTTTTCTTACGAGACTGAGTTACTGTGATGCCATATACTGACCCTTGATTTATTTACACAATTGTTGACTGAAAAGAAAAATATCCCCTTTATTTGACCTCAACATTATTATAATTTGGTTTGCATTTTTGGTATAGAACTCTATATACTCTCGGTTACAGTTTTAAACCTATATACACTTTTTTAACACCCACTCTCCTATTGGAAGGAACTCATGTGGGTGTCACCACTTCATGTGGGACCCATTTCCAAAGTGCGGCACCTACATAAATTTTACTCGATAAGAGAGTGAAGGTTAGAGTGTTAGAAAGAGTGTCCATATCACTCCTCTAACCTATTTAGATCCTTCGCTACAAGGGATATATATCCTTGTCTAGACACAACTGCTTTTTGAGCTGGGGTGTATGTCTGGTCCAATCCAATAGTTAAATAAAGTCACTAAATAAAATAGAAAGGGGGTCAACAAATACACTTTCGTAGTTACAAAAGCATGTAGTTTTGAACTCATTTGCAATTTTTGGTGTTGGTGATAGTTGGGCTATGACTGGTACATGCCGTTTAGGCGACAATTATGCTTTTTTTTTGTCCATATATTTTTATTTTTAAATCTTGAATCCCTGCTATTTATTTGATTTGATCTTAAGGTGGTAAATGTATAGTGTCGGGCCTAATGAAAATTACTGCTTTGTAACATGCACATTTGTGTGTTGAAACATTTGTCGGTGTCATGGAAGTGCATAGAAACATTTGTGTGTTTTAATTAATGCGATCTTGTAAACTTGGATTTTGATGGTTGTTATCCTGCTTATATGTTACTAGCATTTTGGTTACTGACCCTTGGATGTTTTCTTGTAACAGGAGAGAGAAGTTAAGTTTTTCACTGAAACAGAGGAGAACAATCAGATGAGAGGGCCTAGGACAGGTGTTCCATATTTCTTATAATTTGGCGAAGGTTTGAGTGAATTTATTGTAAAATTATGCAGTAAATGGCTTTCTATTATGATTGGACAGTGTTAGTCATGTATTGTGGAGATTCAAATGCATTGGTTTTTCTTAGGTGAACCCTATTTTTGTTTTAGTATTTTTTGTCTTCAACCAAATATTGAACATTCTAGTTTCGCAATCTTTTGTACAATACAATATTGAAAAGTGTATTTCTTAGTCCTCACGATGATAAAAAGTACAGTGATATATGCAAGTTCGTTATAAGTTAGTTGCACTCACCTACACTTTTTGTTGCAAAAAAAAAAAAAAACTAATCTCAACTCGTTAGTATACATTATTTTCAACTGCCACAAGTGGGTAGTAGTTTCAGCACCATTCTTTTCTATGTTGTTTGAATAAGGTTTCTTGGAATGTAAATGTTATAAATGGATCTCCAAATAAATAAACTAATTTGGCAGATGAGAATACATGATTGTATGTTACGGTGGTATGGTTTTACTTATTCTTCATCAGTAGCAATATCGCTGACATTGCAAAAAAAGTTATTACAAGCCAAAGTACGAACTAAGTTTCAATATTATTTTTTTGTAGGCAATGTTAGACAAAGATCTTTGTTTTAACTCTACCATTCAGAGTTATGCTTTGGATATGTATTTTGATATCTTTTGACAAACATCCCATTCCTATTTTGAACAGTGGTTCAAAAATTCAATAATAGTGAAAGAGTGATAACAAGGCCAACTACAACTCTTGCCTTTTGAACAATCTTATTCTACCGTTGGTAAAAAATAGTTTATTCTACCATATAAAAATATGGCAATTGAACTCAGTGTGTAGGAGCATTTGAATGAGATAATAAGTTATTTCTTCTTAATCAGATGTTATAGGTTCGAATGCAGCCCTAAAATATTTATAACATTAAATTGAACATAAAAATAACTTCATAAACTGTATTACAATGAATAAAAAAAAGACTGCCTATAAAAAGCATTACAAAAGGAATTAGGAATAATAAAAACTAAACCCGTGAGGAGGAGCCATGAAGAGGACGGTCGTGTTCACAACATAGAGGAGATGTGATCTCGGTCGTGTGGGGAGCCAAAGCTGATAGCCGATCACTATCACCGAGACAGCCAAAAGCAAAAGAGCCAATGCGAAGAACAAAAATTCTACAGGACGATGGTGGTGAGCCTTGGTAACATATTAAGGTTAAAAAAGAATTACTCTCTAAGCCAAGATCACTAATCCGTTTAATTACATAAATCAATCCCATGACAAGATGAGGGATAGCCATGATTCTAGCTAAGAGGAAAGCCTATGTTTCATTGCATAAACACATACCAAAAGTCGTTCAATTATTGGTTGTCGAGAAACCAATATCAACATTGCTCTTGATAAAACTTAAAGGCAAAGCTATCCATCCAGGGTCATGAACAGAGCGTGTAACGTTGTTTAGGCCTATGAAGACTCCCTTGCATTAGTCGAATCACTGAGAAAGTTTGGAGAGCTGTGAATTACATTCATGTAGTCTGCAGAACGACATTCCTCACAACTTGAGTTTCTTGTGGAACCAAATTCCCCCGAAAGGTCATGCCAAACACAATTCACTTCTCGTATTCTAGGTGTTGCAGCATCATAGAGCATAGTTTGCTGAAGGTGTATGTATTTAGCACAAGATTAAATATATTGTTTAACATGTTATGATGATTCCAACTATCAACACTAGATGAATGTTGTCTATTAGGTAGGCATACCTTCTCCATATGATTCTTTTTATCGGTGAACAGGGCCGGCCCTTTCAATTTGAATGCCTTGGACAAATCAAGAGAATGGTGCCCCTATAAAAAAAAATCCACAAAAAATGATAAGATTAAGAGAAATGAATGGAAAAACTATTAAACATTTCATCTGACATTGTGCAAGAAGAACACAAGTATGAATCTTTGAAATGTGAACCAAATAACTCTAAGTTTTCTGCATGTTTCTGGATTTTACAGAAGACATAGGCTTGTGTTTTGTTCCTTATGAAGGCAACTTTATTAGCTCATTGAACTTTTATGTCATGGATAATTTGATATATTGATTAGCCTTGTTGGCTTATTTCTAGCTTCTATCAACGACTTTTTTTTTCTTATACCCGTACATTTAAACCCTCACCCCAACATTTGACATGAACTATCTATTTTACCCGTTTATAAACTTAAAAGCACTTCATTTTTTTCATTTGTCTCACAAATTTTTTCAAACGTTTCTGGTTTGCTAAAGAGAGAGCGAACGATTAAGTATCAATTGGTATATCGGAAAACAATTTTTTAGTTTTCCGGTTTGGAAGATTCCTCCGGAAATAAGTATTTATCTCTTCTGGTTTGCGTTTTTCTACCGGAAAACATTATTTATCTCACCCGGTTTGTGTTTTTATGCTGGAAACCTCGTCTGATCGTTTTTTATTCAGATCTAGCTTCAAGAAAACTCAAATGAACTATTCCACTTCAGTTCTACATTTCCTAAAATGCATAGGAAGTGTTCCGGTTTAATTTGAGCCACCACAAAACTTAAAACATGTGTTCCAGTTTAGAAGGGCCCAAAAAGTTGGTCGAAGACTTCTAGAAGCTATGTGCCTCAACTACTACCGATGTGGAGATTGTTCTTCATTTCTATGTAGATTGTATATTTTATTGCTCATCCCAAGTTGGAAGTGATGTGAACAACTTCCAACTTAGCTTATTAGTTGACTAGTACATAAGGTAGAAGCCTGACTCTTTCATTTGTATCATTTTTCTACTATCATCAATACCAACTTTTTAACCTTTCTCTCATTTCCTCTGGTATCATGTTTCTCAACAGACATGAATCAACAATTCTTATTGAACAACTTCGTATTACGATCAATCCAAAAGACGATCCATGACCAATTTCACAACTCTAGGAGCATCAACTGTCACAGCTACTTTTACTGTTGGTATATTGCACCATTCAGTGACTTCACCAAACCTGGTTTATTACAATCAGAAAAAAGATATAAAAGTGAGGTGTCATATAATAACGGTAACGCAAAGACAGTTGACAAATTTGCAATACAAGATGAAGACAAGATATCATTACAAAGAGGCTTTTGTTCAACCCCCTCTTCCTAAAACATCCATTGGACTTTTTCAATGTTGAAAGCAGTTACAAAAGAGAGAAAACCATCTAATTGGTTCTCCCAAGCTTTTCAAGCCAACACATTAGTTCTTCAAAATCATATCTCTAGCCAAAATATGGACCTCGAAGTCTTTCTTAATAGTTTTTTGTACAATTTTCTAGGAATTTCCCTGTCTCTAGCAATTGGACCACCCTTCATGTTTACTATGCAATCTACATATTTCTTCCACAAATGCCCAAATCACCTAAGTCGAGATTCAACCACCTTTTCTACAATAAGGTCCTACCGCTTGACAACTAGCTTTTAAAGTAAGATTTCCTCATTTGCTTGTGTTCTTATCAAAGGGGCACACTGTCACTCAGCAATCAGGAACGAGCTTAACATACTCTAGGTTATGTTCTCTATTCCGCTCAAACACCACTCACAATCAGAGTATCTTTGTAGTTATCCCTTTCATCATCTTCGGTCCAGCAAGGTACATTTTGGCAAAACCAACGAAGAGGGGTAAGCTTGGTGGTGATTGTTATTCTTTAGAGAATGTTTTAGGACAAAATGCAATCCAAAAAGCATCTTAAAAAACTATTCTGCATAATTTCAGTTTGGAAAGAACTGTTATGAAATGAGCATTAGCATCCATATGAATATAGATAAATTAAAAGAAATTCACAAGCCCTCCAAGGCCTTATATCAACTGTTGGGGGTTTTTACCTTTTCTGTTTATTTTCGAGTATTGTAAGTCCCCTTGTAATACCACTGGTTTGGACTCTAACAACGCCCTCCGTGCAGTTTACAAGTGAAGGATCAACGACTGCAAGCAACGCTGTTGGGTCATGTAGGTAAATTCCTGTATTAAAAAAACTATAATTTATAAGTCAGATGATTAAGTCTCTCCCATTTATTTGGTGCAGTATGAAGACTAACCTTTGATGTTGTATGCCTTACGATAGTAAGAGAAATACACCTCTAAGATTCGATTCAAGTATTGAGCAAATTTTCCTTTTGAACTTGCCAACTTTTCTCGATCAGAACCTAGTCATTTTGTTTTTTGGATAAGGGTGAACCAAAACAAATGTGACAGAACAAAACAACTGAAATGAATCAAAATCAAAACAAAGAGTTCCAATGGGGGGTACCTGTAAATACGACTTGTTGTGTAACGTTTATTCCCACGGTGAGAACATCTGCGCCACTTGTGAATACAACATCTGCAGCATCTGGATCACCTAATATCTGGAATCAAATCCAACTGAAAATTTAGATAGATCAAGCGGTGAGCGGTGTATAGTTTTACAGAGTTTATTTCAAGAATTTGAATAAAAAATGGAAATACTTACATTTGTTTCAGCAGCAGGATTCACACTTCCATTTACCGCAAAAGCTCCACCAAGCAAAACAATCTGACCAATGTTCTTAGAAAATTCCGGGTCCACCTGTATAGCCTGCCATGCAGAATTTGGTCGTGAGACAAAGTACCAAGAGTAACGTGAAAATAACATATTTGAAATTGCAAACATATCATACCAAAGCAATATTTGTAAGAGGACCTAATGCCACAACCGTGATTTTTCCACGGTTAGCTTTTGCTTGGTTAACCAAAAAGGAGGCAGCTGATTCGTCAAGGGGTTTCCTATTTGGTGGTGGAAAATTTTGGTTGCCAAGTCCATCTGCACCATGGACAGAATCCCTAATGTGAAGTTTTGTTTCTTTCTGTAAAAGTGAAATGAGTGAAAATAATTAGTCAAGTCAAATATCAAGTTATACTACAGATCAACTAATTTCATAATGCAATTTCTAAGTGACTTCATCGGCGAGGTGATCAACAACAATGCATTCGAAAGGAATACACAGATTTCAACTAGCAGAAAAATAGTTTGATAAAAGGAGTTGTGGTTATTGGGAAATTGATATATGTTAAATATATAACCAAGGCCAAAGTTTTAAATCATGTTCATCGGGACCCTTGATATTGCTGAGAATCAATGTCAAATGGACATGACACAGACACTGACACGTTGACACCAATAATAAATGATTGAGTGTAACCACATGTTTTCCGACACTGGACATGTCTTTAATCTAAAGTGTTGGTGCTACATGAAGCTAGCAGATGACCTTGGTTGCGTTGTGGTCGTAGAGACATCGAAAACCTTGAATCGCGGCAAAAGGTCCTTCTTTTAACAACCTATCAAAGTAGATATACGAGTTGTTACACACTTACAGTTAATGTGACATGAGATCCTTCGGCAACTGGTATATCAGTTCTTCCAGCAAACTCCAACTACACAAATGCAAATTTAGTATCAAAAGTGGATTTCATCAAATAACACTGTTTTAAATTCAACAAGAAGAGCTGAACAAATAACAATGGCAACCAAAACCACACAATCCAAGCAAATAGATATTCAACCTATAACAAATTTAACACATGTGTATTGAAAATTGAAAATAAAAATCATCAATCCAACAACAAAATAAGGAGAGTAGAGAAACAAACACGCCAAAATTATTTACCCTATTCGGCCTAAATTGACCTACGTCTGGGGGAGAGAGCAGCTCTCCAATCAACTATCAACGAGAACAAACAAGAAATTTGTTCTACAAAACATAGATTTTAAGGTACATTAGAACAAAAACAAATCCATCAAAAAATGGAACTTAAAACAATAACAAAACAAAGCATTACCAAGTGCAAGGCATTTCTGGTAGCAAGAGTAGTGTAAACATTTCCAAAGATAGTAGTAAGTCCAATAACTTCAACTTCTGGTGATCTTAGAGCAAGGAATATTGCCATAGCATCATCTGCAGAAATAAAACCAATCACAATATTATGATCAAAGTCAAATAAACATGGAATTTGAAAAATTAAACATAGACAAAGAGAGAAAAAAAAGTATGTTGTGTATTAATTAATATTTACCGATTCCAGGGTCAGTATCAATTATGATCTTCTTTGGTTCCTTTTGGGCTGCCATGTGATTTGATGATTCTCTTGAGCAGAAGTGAGTGATGATTTATGAGTTTTTACTATGAATTATTAATTGATAACTGAGTTAGCACCCTCTCAAGTACCTTAGAGGTGCATTTGAAGATACATCGACACGTAAGTATCTTTGCATGGTGCTTTTATTTACTGCTGCAACAATTAATCTACTACTACAACAAAACTAGTAAAATACCATGCATAGAGATACTCGAAATGTGTGTCAAAAAGAGAAATTGCGTTTAAACCAAATACATCATCATAGTCACAAGACATCATTTGAGTCAAAAAGAAAATTCTAGACGCAATTTATTTGATAAAATAAATTATTTTGGGTTGCAAGACATCATTTGATAAAATTATTTGATTTTGACTAGAAGTATAGGTATAAATATTTTTCAGTTTCATATCGTATGAAACTATACATATATTTTTCAACGACACTAATAATATAACAAATATAATATAAATTCTTATCATTTTGAATTACACCAGCAACATAACATTCTTGTAGGTATTTTTTTTTTAATTAACAAGTTTAGGGATTGAGTAATTATGTATTTCTTTTTTCCCTCTTGTTTAGTTGTGATGGTAGTAAGCTTTTGAGACAGTCACTCTCCTCTGGTACACCTTATGTTAGAGTGGGCTTTTTTTTGCTCGTAATATATTTTATTTTGGCTTTAAAAAAATAAAGTGTATAATTGAAAATGAAAAAGAGATGGAAAAACGAGGGTTCCAAGAATGAGTGCTTCTTCTCAGTCGCTGTTCCGATCACCATCAGGATTTCAACGTAACATCAATTAGGTGATCCAATTTTTTTTCTCTTGTTTTGTGATTCATTTAAACATGAATTGCTTACGTGACCCATTTGTGTACCATTTTTATCTTTTGCGTTTCATTTTTGGTTTTTGGATTCACGACAATTTGTGAACCCTACTGATTGGATTGCAAGATAATGCATTTTTCTGTTTGTCACATCAGTTTGTTTGCAATTCAGCCTGCCTCGCCATGTTTGATTGGCAGGCTGAACTTGCAGTGCCGGCTACTGTTACAATACCTACGCCGTCCAACACCGTTTCCACATCAATTGCACTAGTACCTCCAAAATCATTGGTAGGACAAAGTTCCAAGGATGAGAGAGCGTTCCCGGTACCTTGTCTCAAAGGCGATGCACTAGTATCCGAACAGGACAGGATGATTACCAACGGGGTGTGAGGAGTGCAAGAATGCGTTAAGGGCCAGATTGACATTGAACAAAGGAGACAAACCGTATCTTGCACATGACTTGAGTTCCAAATTAGGCAAGATTTGGATAACGAAGGCTATCTGGAAAATGGTACCACTCGGCAAAGGATACTGTGATTTTCACTTTGATTCGGTGGATGATTTACGTAAAATATGGGCAGCAGGCACAATCAATCTTAAGTTGGGTTTGTTGAGACTATCTCAGTGGACCAAGGATTTCAAATATCATTCTTAGAAACAGACAAATGTATCCCTTTGGATTCGCTTGATTGAGTTACCGCAGGAGTATTGGCGGGAGAGAACATTGAAGGAAATCGCAAGCTCAGTTGGCACCCAAATTGACATTGATGGTCCGACTCGGAACTGTACCTTTGGGCACTACGCGCACATTTTAGTTGACATTGATTTATCCAAGAGAGCATACAATGAAATCCTAGTTGAGCGGGATGGTTTTGCTTTCAAAGTGCAAGTCCAATATGAGAGGAGACCTTTATTTTGCCATAATTGTTACTCTATTGGACACAATGTCTCAACTTGTCGATGGATACATCCGCAAGCAGCCAAGGAAAAGAATGATCATGGGAAACAACCTATTGTGGCCGAAGCTGAAGCAGCAGCCCCTAAACCAACAAGGTAGCAACATGATGTGGGGGCGTCAACTTCGGCCAACGGAAGTACTTGGACTTGGGTCCCGATTCTTGTTACTTCCACAATTACTACTACTCAGAGGGTTCAGATTTCTTCTGCCTTTATATCACTGGCTTCACAGACTCAGACAATTTTGACCCCTATCCCTTCCTCAGCTATGACTTCTAATACACATATGGTGCTAGTTACTATTGTCTCTTCAACAATGACTTCTTCCTAGACGACAGCTCCAGTGCCTAGTCCGTCTTTGTCGTCCAACTCTTTCAGCTTTCCTTTCCACAATGTTTTTGATTGTATCTCTGCTGATGAGTTGCCACGTACTAGCCCAGTGATGGAGGTTGTTTCCTTTGTAGCGCACGATGACGTGCATTATGAGGAAGTGGAGCAGTTCCATCAAACATCGCGGAAGGAGTTCGAGATCCCCACGATTGACAATGTTACTGTTACGCTTTCTGATGATGTGGAACATAATCATTCGAGCCTGCGGGAGCTGGTGGATAGTTCCAAGGGTTCCCATGAGCATATCCCACACTCATCACCTGTTGAGCACGATGACATGCATGAGGTATCCGTTGAATTGGTGTAGGTTCAAACAGATAATTTTGTTGAGCACGAAGACGTGCAATCTGATTCATGCAGCAGTCCCTTGGTGCTCATTCCGTTGATGTTTCTTCGATGATACATGTGGCTTTAGAGAGCTCCCTTGATGGGATGGAAATTGTTGTTCAAGAGGTTGTCCCGAAAGTTTGTTTAGAGCAGAGTGTTAGAGTACACAGTAGTTCTAGACTACAACATGACTTGGAGTTATAGCGCCGAATTCGTGAGAATGATCAAAAATCTGCTGAAGCTCCTTTCCTCCCTATTTTAACTAGAAAGCAAAAGCAACACTTTAAGAAGACCATTATGGGTAAGCCGTACAAAACCCGTTCTACGAGTGATAATTCTTCTTATGATCAATGATTTTTTTGTATTGGAATGTACGTGGTTTTGGTAACTAAGACACTAGAATTGCCTTAAAAAATTATTATTTGTTTCATAGGTCTGTGATTATTTTTTTGGCTGAATCGATGATTAGTTTTTTGCAAGCTCCTTCTTGGTATTGGCATGGTATTGGGGTCACAACTCTTGGTATTCAGGCTATCTCCTCTCACATTTTCCGTGAGTGTAACACTTGTGCTGACAGTTGGCTCGATGGGTCACTCGGCAGTTTGGTTGTCCGTTTTGCCTTCTAATTTTCAGTTGGATTTTTATTCGGACCGCATTGGTTTGCCTCGGTTGAGATTCCCGCATGCAGCTGTTGTTATTTTTTTTCTTTTTTCTTTTCTATTTTTATTTCTTGTTTTTTCTTCGAGGGTTTTGGCCTAGTCCCCACCTCTTGTATTTTTCCCCCGTTTTTAATAATATTTCAAGATTGGCGGTAGAGGATGGGGTTTCATCGGGGTGCTAACCTATAGTTGGGATGTCGTTGCTTTCCGTTGATGTCTGTCCTTTCTTCTGGTTTAGCGAGAAAAAAAATGAAAAAGAGAGTCCAAACCATGTATTCCCTTTATATATATATATATATATATAGTATAGATTAATGATTTAATTAATAAAATCAAGTTTTAATTAAATAATCAAGCCTAAATTTAATTCCTTTAAAAAAAATCTTAAATTTAATCAAACAACTAATTATTTAATCAATAATATTTCACCAAAAAGAGGATAGATGGATGAAATGATCAGGAAAAGAGGCAGCGATAGTCTCCTCCCTCCGAGTCTTCAAAATTGATTTGGAAAATAGGTCGATAAAAAAGAGGCAACAATGGTCTTCCTTTAGCAATTTTATGGAGGAAAAGATGGTCACTTGAGAATATCCTTCACAAATAGTTGAGTTTTTTGTGAAAATAATTTTAAATTTTTATTCTAAAAAGTTGGAGGTAAACTTTCCCATAAAAACTTTGGAGGTAAGCATTTTGTCAAACAAATAAATTGAAGCATGAATTGAAAATGATTTTGTAGCTAAAAAAAAGTGAAAATAATTAGCGGTATTATGACTTTTATCTAGGCTATGTGTAATTTGCCAGACTTACAGCCATGGATAGCTAACCATTTCTCAACAAAAAAAAAAAAATATTATAGATAACTATCCATGGCTAGTCTATGGGTAACTCCTCTTACAAGTTTAAATAACACCGACATCTTTATCCACAATTTAGTGACGGCTTGGCACACTATACATAAAACATTACAGTGGCCACGGGGTGGTGGCTAAATGTTGTGGGTGATGACAAATTTTCTTGTAGTGGAAGTAGGGTAAATGAATGGAAGATTAAAATAAAAAATGAAGAGATTACAAATGATAACAAATTAAAGAAGAAGGAGAAATAAAAGGATTAAAGATAAAAGATTAAATAATAGAAGGAGGGAGAATAATGATAGGAGATTATGAAAGGTTAAAGAGAAGAAGGAGAAATGATAAATGGGAACATTCAACGTTCGTTCTCGTGCTTAAACACGTTAAATGTTTCTGTAACTACCAACTGAGTTGTATTTATGAGACTAATTTTTATCTTTTCTTTAAAGTTGTCTTGTTTGTTTGATTTCGAGTAGGTCATTTGTACTCACATTTTAATGTTATTTTTTATAGTTATATCCCTAAAATATTTTGTCACACTTAAAATTTCATTAATGTTTGTTTTAATACCAACACAGTCTTTGATCTCATAATATAACTATATACAAATCATATATTTTCATTCCCAAGTTTTACTCTTCATCTCTCTCACAAAAATGAATTGAACGTGAACAAATCTGACCAAAGGTTAAAGATTGAAGTACAAATTAGCTTCCATTAAAATTTCATTGCATGGTTGAAAATTGAAAAAGAGGTGAAGGACATTTTTCTCAAATCAAGGGGTAACCCAAGGTTCATAAGGAGTAACTAGAATAAATCTTCAATATTTCTACTTTTGTATTGGTTTATAACAAAAACATCCTCATATTCCTCTACTTTTTGAAATTGGTATCATTCACACCAATTTTGAAGGACACCTAGCACATAATAGAGTTTTGTATTTATTTATTTATTTATAATTAGGTGAGAAATGGGTTGCGAGGGCCAATTTCTTGCCTTCCCCCTTTTTTTCTACATATTTAAAAAGCAAAAACGAAATTCCTAGCTATTTTAATTAATATAAATTTAAGACGCTTAATTTTAGACAAAATTAAGTGTCTCTTCTATTGGTAGCTAAAGACAAAAATTGTTTTTTGGGTATCAAAATTGCTGGTCTTGTCCTTTACTTTGCCAAGGCGATGCGTTTTAGCTCTTTTTCTCCTGTTTTATTTTTTGTTGTGTTATTGAATTAAACTTGTGTGTTTTACTTTGACACACCCTGTGCGTAAAACTCTCTTTTTTGATAATATATTCATTTTAGGTTCTTAAAAAAATGGGTTAGTTAATAAAAACCAAGTTTTAATTAAATAATTAAGCCTAAATTAATCAAATAATTAGTTATTTAATTACTGATATTTCATTAAAAAGAAGAGAGATCGATGAAATCACGAGGAAAAGTGGCATGAATGTTCTTATTCCCTTTGCGTCTATATAAATTATCATGATCAGATAATAGAGAACAATGAATTTATGAGTAAAAGAGAAGAGAGATGGATAAATAGAGGCAACAATGGTCTTCCTTTAGCAATTTTATGGAAAATAAAGCTTGGAGATTATGAAAGGTTAAAGAGAAGAAGGAAAAATGATCATTTTAATGTAAGTACGGATAAGTGGAAACTTTCGTAATTCGAACTTGTGCTTAAACACATATAATGTTCCTATAATTATCAACTTAGTTGTATTTTTTAGACTAATTTTTATATATTCTTTAAAGTTGCCTTGTTTGTTTCATTTTGAGTAGGTCATTTGCACTCACTTTTTAAATTTTTTTTTAGTTACACTCCTAAAATGTTTTGTCACACTTAGAGTTTCATTATAACTATTATAATACCAAAATAGTCCTTAATCTAATAACAACTATACAAATCCTATATTTTCATTCCTAAATCTTAATATTCACATCTCTCACAAAAATCAATTGAATGTGAACCAATTTGACAAAAGGTGATTGAAGTACAAATTAGCTTCCATTAAAAGTTCATTGCATGGTTGAAAATTTAAAAAGAGGTGAAGAAAATTTTCATCAAATCAAGGTGTAACCCAAGTTTCATAAGATGTAATTAGAACAAATCTTCAATATTTCTACTTTTGTATTGGTTTATAGAAAAGCATATTCCTCTGCTTTTTTATCACCCAATAATGTTAAAAACATTTATTATAAGACTATATTTTTAAGACTTATTCTATTGATGTCCTAAATTCAAGTCAACCACACAATCTTATGTGAGAAAATGATGAAACTGATATGAAACTTAGCCAACAAAAATGCAGTGTTTGAAATAGAGTATTAGAATGAGTGTTACTAGTTCAATTTTTTTAGGAGACTAGTAAACATTTTTTTAGAGGAGGATTAGTACACAATTTCACATCTTAATCACCATAGTGCTACATGAGAATATATTCAAACTTTAATTTGATCGATATATTTTTAAAAAATCTTAAACAACACATGCATATGATGTGTACACCAATATAACACTCCTAATTAATTAACAATAAATTAGATGAACTTTATTGAGAAGATGAACTTGGGTGAAAAGAGAGAAGCAAACAAGAGAAAAATGAGAAAAGTGAATGATTATTTCATCGACTTGTAATGGAAGCTACAACATCCTTATATAGAGTTTACAAGTGAAGCTGTAGCATAAGTTACCATGTATTAATCTACACTAGATAGTAACTAACTTTATGACAGCTCATCACGTTAGTTATGAGTTCTAACTACTATGTAAACTAGTAACTTGCATTGCAAGTTATTGAAGCTTTGCTTGTTTCTACTTCTTCTTCATTGAGCACATGTGTTTCTATCTCTTTTATATTATCTTTCAACAGCCTCCCACAAGCTGGAGCATGATATATGTTTATCATTCCCAGCTTGCATATGAAAGTGTTAAATTTTGGAGGTGGAAGTGCTTTGGTTAAGAAGTCTGTCAGCTGCTTATTAGTTGAAATAGGTAGAAGCTTGAGAATACCCTTGTGCAATTTTTCTCTGACTAGATGACAATCAATCTCAAGGTGTTTTGCCCTTTCATGAAAAACTGGATTAGAGGCTATGTGAATAGCACTCTGACTATCACAGTAAAGAACTGGTTGCTTGACACACTTGATATTGAGATCCTTCAGCAAGTACAATATCCATTGAAGCTCACATGTTGCAACTGATAAAGCCTTATATTCAGCTTCTGAAGAGGACCTTGAAATGGTTGGTTGCTTCTTTGCTTTCCAAGATATTAGTGAAGAGCCCAGAAAGAAACAAAATCCAGTAGTTGATCTTCTTGTATCCACACAACCTACCCAATCTGCATCAACATAACCTAAGATTTGTGCTTCTGACTTTCTTAGAAATAGAAGACCAAGACCAGGTGCATTTTTTAGGTATCTTAGAATTCTACAGGAAGCTTTGTAGTGAATAGTAGTAGGATGATTGAGAAACTGGCTTAAATGTTGAGTGGCTAGTGAAATGTCAGGTCTTGTAGTATTTAAGTACAATAATCTTCCAATGAGCCTCCTGTAACAAGACACATCAGTAAAAGGTTTACTTGTGTCTTGATGCAATTTGACTGAAGTGTCCAAAGGTGTAGGAGCAGACTTGACACCTAAAAGAGCCGATGAATCAAGCAAATCAAGGCAGTATTTTCTCTATGAAATAGAGATTCTCTCTTTGGAATGAGCTACCTCTAATCCCAAAAAGTATTTGAGAATCCCTAAATCTTTGATTTTGAATTGATTGTCAAGAATATTCTTAATTCTTTGGAACTCAACAAGTGAAGTGCCAGCTAATATAATGTCATCTACATGCACTAGAAGTGCTGTGAAATCACTTCCATGTTGAAGAGTGAACAAGGAATAGTCAGTAGTTGATTGACAATATCCTTCAGCTAGAAGTAATGTAGTTAACTTCTCATACCATTCTCTACTAGCTTGTTTCAATCCATAGAGGCTTTTCTTCAATTTACAGACTTTGTCAGATGAACATGACACACCTTCTGGAATGGTCATGTAAACAGTTTCTTGTAACTCACCATGAAGAAAAGCATTGTTCACATCTAGTTGTCCTCGCAGTAGTTAGTTTGACTACTGGTGAAAATGTATCAAAGTAATCAAGACCCTCTATCTGATTATAACATTTAGCCACTAGTCTTGCTTTGTATCTTTCAATGGAACCATCAGCTTTGTACTTGATTCTATACACCCATTTGCAACCAATAGGTTTCACATTTGGTGGTGTATCAACAATGCACCAAGTGCCATTATTAGCTAGTGCCTCTAATTCAACATTCATTGCTCTTAACCAATGATCAGACTGACATGCTTATTTATAGGTTTTGGGCTCAGTACTTTGTGTGACAGAAGTAGAAAAAACTTTATGTGAAGGTAATAAATGATGAAATGAATGAAAAGAGGATAGAGGATAAGAAATACCTGAGTTGATTGATGATGGTGACTGAGTAGATGAACTGCATACATAATCTTTCAAATAAGCTGGTTGAGACCTGAGTCTAGTGGATTTGGGTAAAGTAGTGGAGGGAGGAGGAGATGTGGAGATGTCATTTGTAATGGGAAGAGAAGAGTCAATAGGAAGAGGTGAAACATCTAAGACACTCTCAGTGGTTGGGGAAGATGAGATGTCAGACACAGATTGTATGTTGGTATGATAATTTCAAGGAATATTTGAAGAGTTAGATTGATAAGGAAGAATACTTTCATGACGAGTAACATTTCTAGAAGCGAAAATTTGTTTTGAGTGTATGTCTAAAAGAACAACCCCTTTCATACCACTTTTGTAACCAAGAAAAACACACTTTCTTGCTTTAGAATCAAGTTTGCTTCTTTGAGCTTGTAAAGTAGAAGCATAGGCTAAAGAACCAAAAGCTTTAAGTTGATGTAAATCAGGTTGCATTTTATGCGGTAGAAAATATGGTGATTGATTTTGTAAAATAGGACTAGGCACTCTATTCATGATAAAAACTACATGAACTGCAGCATAGGGCCAAAAATATTTAGGTAAATGAGATTGAAAGAGTAAAGCTCTAGTGATATTCAAAATGTGTTGATGTTTTCTCTCAACTCTTGCATTTTGTTGAGGTGTTTCAACACAACTAGTTTGATGTAAAATGCCTTTTGATGCACAAAAATGAGGAATGTTAAATTCATGACCATTGTCACTTCTAACTGTTTTCACATTGCAGTTAAAATGATTTTCAATGAGAGTTATGAAATCAATGACATGTTGTCTGGTTTCACTCTTTGTTTTCATTAGAGTTAACCAAGTATATCTGCTATAATCATCAACGACAGTTAAGAAATAGACATGTTTATGAATATAAGGAACATAAATAGGACCCTAAATGTCAAAGTGTATTAGATCAAAAGGTTTTGAAGCCTTATTACAACTGTCAGGGAAAGGGAGTTTTCTATGCTTAGCAAAATGGCATACATCACAATTACCCTTAGAATCAACATGAACAAAAGGAAAGCTAGATTTCAACAAATTCATTCTAGAAAAAGAAAGATGACCAAGTCTAAAATTCCAAAGGGCACTATCAGGTAAAGGAATATTGGAGTGAATGGTCTTGCTTGCAGAACAAGCCAGCTTATTTTCAAGATTCAAGTAGTACATGTCTTCTCTCTTATCACCAGAATCAATCATCCTCATGGTTTTCTTGTCCTGGATCAAACATTGAAAGCCATTAAAACTGACAATACTATTCAGTGAACTATTCATTTTTGACACAGAAAGTAAATTGTAATTAAAATCAGGGACATAAAGAACATCATAAAGAATGAGAACTGGAGAAAATTTAACAGTTCCTGAATGTATAGCCATGCTAATATGACCTGTAGGTAATTTTATGGACATAGGAGCAATTTCATTGTAAGAATGAAACCACTTTAGATTGCAACAAATGTGATGAGAGACTCCTGAATCTATGATCCAAGAACTTTGAGTAAAATTGTAATTTGTTAAAGAATTAATGAAACTTGTACCTTGCCTATCTGAAGGTGAATGACCAACAGGCATAGAAGTAACCTGATTAGAAGCATGCACAGTTCCCGAGCTTTGATTAAGAGATGAACCCTGAAGAAGAGTCATTAGCCTTTCATACTGCTCATGTGTGATAGCTGGAGCACTTCCCTTGTTATCAACACATGTTGAGGATTCTGCAACATGATTATCTCCCTCAGGTGCAGCATGATTGGCATATCCAGAGTTATAGTTTTTCTGAAGATGTGGTGGAATCCATGCTTCTTCCAGCATGTCTCAACAGTGTGATTGCTCCTTCCACAAAAGGTGTAAACACGTGTATTATCCTTAGAATTTGATCCTTGAAATGGTGATTTACCAGAAAAATTGTTACCTTTAAACTTTTTGGAATCAACAGCGTTGATTAAAGCAGAATCATCAACAGCAGGAGAAACATTATGTTGTCTTTCATATTGTAAAACCATAGAAAAAAATTTGTTCATGGAGGGAAGAGGATCCATTAACAAAATTTGGGATTTCACCATGCCAAAACCTTCATTCAAACCAGTAAGAAAACGAATGGCATAAAGCAAAGTATGATTACGTCTTGCATTTCTCATGAACTCACATGAACAACGAACCCTACAAGTGCAGTTTGGTATAGGCATGTAAATCTCCAATTTTTCCCAAAGAATCTTCAATTCAGAGTAAAAAGTTGTAACGGATTTGGAATCTTGTTGTAAAGAGTAAATCTCTTGCATCAGTTCAGATATTCTTACCAAATCACCTTGTGCGAATCGTTCCTTCAAATCCACCCAAACATCACATGTATTTTCCATGAAGACAATGGATTTCACTATCCAAGAATGAACAAGCATGTTACACCGATTCCAAGCACGAAAAAGAGGATCGAATTATCAAGAATTGGAGAGATTGATCCATCAACGAACTCAAATTTCATTTTCCCGCCCAAAGCTCTTCGCATTGAACGAGCCCAAGAGTGATAATTGGATCCGTCAAGAACTGGAGAAACGGTAATTGAAGAAGGACCATCGCTTGGATGAACAAAATAAGGACTTGAATGATCGGTAGGATCCTCAAAAGTAGAAGAAGTACTAACATCTTTGTTGCGCGGCGCCATTGATGAAAAGCTTGCGGAAGTAACATGTTTAGATCTGAAGGGTCAATGATACCATATTGAGAAGATGAACTTGGGTGAAAAGAGAGAAGCAAAAAAGAGAAAAATGAGAAAAGTGAATGGTTATTTCATCGACTTGTAATGGAAGTTACAACATCCTTATATAGAGTTTACAAGTGAAGCTGTAGCATAAGCTACCATGTACTAATCTACACTAGATAGTAACTAACTTTATGACAGCTCATCCAGTTAGTTATGAGTTCTAACTACTATGTAAACTAGTAACTTGCATTGCAAGTTATTGAAGCTTTGCTTGTTTCTACTTCTTCATTGAGCAAATGTGTTTCTATCTCTTTTATATTATCTTTCAACAAACTTTAACTTACGCATGTTTTTATAATATATGTACGAGCTACTCCATTCATAAACCACAATTAGTAAAGAACGATGTGATTGGTAATCCATAGTTGGATACCATTTTGCCAAGTCCCCGTGCATAAATCACACAATGAGCTGGAATGATCACAAACTTCACAAATCATCCCGGAAGAGTTGTCAACTCATAAAAAAGATGGTAGTAGTGTAAATATTCTAGAAAGAGTGGTAGTTTAGTATATAGTTTTTTCAATAACAGTACAGTGGTAAAAAAAAGCCCATTTGCGACAACAGCAGCAGTAGAAGAAATTTTGAAAATAAAAAACCGCGGTCCATAGATATCATTATCTATACAAGAATTAATTGATTGTGACAAAAGGCATGACGGGTGTGATGGAGGTGACATGTATAATGCTTTTGATTATATCGTGCATAATGGAATAACAAAGGATGAAGATTATCCATACACTGAGAAAGAGGGCAAATGCCTTAGGGAAATGAAACCACATGATGCAAAAACAAAAATAAAAGGTTTTATAGGACATGCCTTAGCAGGAGAACAAAGCTTATTAGAGGTTGTGGCACAACAACCGGTCGCGGTTTATACAGCTACTAACAAAAACTTTGATAATTACAAAAGTGGAATATTTGGTAGTGGACCTAAGGAGAGGCTCCCGGAGAACCGTGCAGTTATTGTAATTGGTTACAGAGGGACTGGTAAAGATGCATATTGGTTGATTAAAAATTCACATTGTACTGGTTGGGGAGAGAATGACTATGAGATTGAAAAGGCAAGGTGCTTGTGGCATTGCTATCCTAGCTTATGATTATCCCACTGTTTGATTACTTGATTACATTACATAGCATCGACTGATTCCTAGTATGTATGCTTTGTAAAATGCTGCCTTACTTGTAGATCAAGGAACGGCAAATAAAGAGAAGGGAGCAAGACAATCATTTCTATCACATTGTAATTAAAATTGAAATAAAATGTAAAATAAAAGTAACGCTCAAGAGCTTTGAAGTGAGCATAGTCTTGTGGTTAATCAACAATGCTAATTGAACGGCTGTGTAGCTTCTTCAAACCAAAAGACGGTCCATGACCAATTTCACAACTCTCGGAGCATCTACTGTCACAGCTACTTTTACTGTTGGCATATTGCACCATTCAGTGGTTTCGCCAAACCTGGTTTATTACAAACAGAAAAAAGATGTAAAAGTGAGGTGATGCATATAAAAAGTTGACAAAATTTTCAATACAAGATGAAGATAAGATATCATTGCAAAGAGATTTTTTCGACTACCCTTCCTAAATCATCCATTATATTGGACTTCTTTAATTCTGAAAACCAATGAAAAAAGAGTAAACTGTCTAATTAGTTCTTCCAATCTTTGCATGCCAAGACATTAGTTTTCTTCAGAGATATTATCGTTATATTACAACAACCAATCCTTATACACTAGGTGGAGTTGACTGCAAGGATTAACGATGCCGTAGTGTTCTATCACAAATCATATCTCTTGCCCAAACATTGACCTCAAATTTATCCCTAATAGTTTCCCCTATAGTTTTTTCTAGGTCTTCCCCCGACACTAGCAATTGGAGTAACCTTCATCTAACCTAATCTCCTACATTCAATCTACATATCTTCTCCACACATGTCTAAACCACCTAAGTCGATATTGAACCAATTATTCTACAGTAAGGTGATATCCATATTCTCTCGTTAATGCAAACATTTCTAATCCTATCCAATCTAGTTTATCCTCACGTACAATGGAACATTCTCATACAAACCACTAAATAAGGGAGGTATGGATAATACCAAGATTTTGAACGAAACCCAACATCTGGAGCCAAAAAGTGAACCAAGCCCAATAGGGAGGAAAAAGTCAGCCAATCCAACCATAACTCATACCCAATTGTAAAGGACATTTGATCATACTAACCTACCAATCAACTAGGGTACCTGAAACCAAAATTCATAACTAAATGGACAAGTCATCAAAGCACCCAAATTCTTATAAAAATGGACAAGTCATCAAAGACAGAAAAACTTTATAACAAATTATCCTCCCTAACAATTTCAATAAGAAGGGTGATGGGGAGTTATGGATAAAATGGAAGACCATGTCCCACATCTAATCTTATGAGGTGATCAACGGAGTATTTTCCTGCTTAGTTTCCCCCCCTTGACAGCTAGATATTAAGGGAATTAGGTTTGTCAAGCGTTTGAGTTCTTATGAAATGGTACCAGAGTTGGTTGCAGGTGTCTCAGAAAGAGATAACGAACAAAAGCTAATCGAAAAAGGTCGAGAAAAGTAAGGGACAGTGCAGCCTCCAGGACATCGGCTCTCATGTTTATGATACGGACTTAGGCCTTATGGAGTGCCAATGTCTTACACCGAGTAGTATGGAATGGTTGCTGGAGTACCTGTGTGGCTTAGTTCTTCCCCCTTGACAACTAGCTTTTAAAGTAGGGTTTCCCCATTGCTTGGGTTCTTATCAAAGGGGTACACTGTCCCTCAGCAAGCTTCCCCCTTTTAGCCCATACAAAAAGGGGTGCACTTATCAAAGGGGTACACTGTCTCTCTTCAGATAAAACACCATTCACCATAGGAGTATCTTTGTAGTTATCCCTGTCATCATGTTTGGTCCAGCAAGGTACATTTCGGCAAGGTCAGAGCTACTGCAGTGTACTTGAGAATGTGCTAGGAACAGTTACTTGACCAACAAAATATGCTGGGCAGTGTACTTGAGAAATATGCACTAAAATAGCTCTTCCTAATCAAATAGGAGAAATACATGAACAAAAGGTCCAGGAATCCATATGGCTTTATGTTTCTCTAATAACTTCTCTAGCAAGACAGTTTGATACTATGCTTGCACTTTTCATTATCTGAGCGTCTAATAAGTGAGATCATTCTTAATCTCTGTAGTCAATTAGAACTAGCACAGCATTCTACAAGGAATAAAGGAAAGTAAATGCAGGTTTAAATTCTTACAATCCAAACTCCTACCAAACTTTAGCTTAAATCATTTATGGAAAATTTACTTCCTTCTCCTAAGGAATTACGCTGGCCACTAAAATTTATCCTAATTTTTGGGTCTTCATCTGACACCAACTTTTTTTTGTTAAATTACAATCAGACAATATTTTACAAGAGTAAATGGTATTATCTGATCCATGTAGCAAAATCCACCAAGTGGGATAAACTTGGTGGTGGTTATTGTTCTTTAGAGAAAATTTCAGTACAAAATGCAATCCCATAGCATCTTAACAAACTACTTTGCATAATTTTGAAATAAATAGAATTGCTATAAAATATGCATTCACATTCATATGACTATAGACAAATTTCAAAAAATATATATTTTCCCGAGTCCTCCAAGGTTTTATTATATCAACTGCTAGTGATTTCTACCTTTTCTGTTTATTGTAGAGTACTGTAAGTCCCCTTGTAATGCCACTGGTTTGGACTCTAACAGCACCCTCCGTACAAGTTAATAGTGAAGGATCAACAGCAGCAAGCAACGTTGTTGGGTCATGAAGGTAAACTCCTGCATCCAAGATCTATAATTAGTAATTCAGATGATTAGGTCTCTCCCAATTCTTTGATGCAGTATGAAGACTAACCTTTGGTGTTGTATGCGTCATGATGATAAGAGAAATACACCTCTAAGATTTGGGTCAAGTATTGAGCAAACTTTCCTTTTGAACTAGCCAACTTTTCTCGATCAGAACCTAGTCATTTTATTTTTTCGGATCAGCGTATACCGGAACAAATTTAACAGAACAAAACAAGTGAGAACCATGATAAATGAGAACAACATCATGTACAAAAGAAAAATGCTACAGATAGATTCAGGGTAAACATATTATGCTACCTTAGAAAAAAACAGATTCTAATTCTCATCTCTACTCCCCATTTTTCCTAAATTTTTAGCTATTAATCAAAGGTATTGAGAAAATACTACTTTAGTTAGGGAGACATCTATGAAATCTGTTGATCTGAAAACTTTATTTATTTTAAATATAAAAGTTTAAAATAGTCGCATACAGTATTGCTGGAACATGATGCATAAATCCTGAAAGGAAAAGCAAATTAAATTATCTGTTGAAGAATTATGTCAAACACATAAGATATATCAAGAGATGATTATTCACTTAAAAAAATGCCTACACAAGTATAGAAAAAAATAAGTGCATGGGAATTGACAAAGCGGTACCTGACAATACGACTTGGTGAGTGACATTTATTCCCACTGCGAGTATATCTGCGCCACTTGTGAACACAACATCTGCAGCATCTGGATCACCGAATATCTGGAATCAAATCCAATTGAAGAGTTAGATAGATATATCAAGCAGCGACTGATATAAAAAATTTTAATGGAATTTATATTAAGAAATTGAATACAAAATAGAAATACTTACATTTGCTTCAGCAGCTGGATTCACATTGCCATTTACTGCAAAAGATCCACCAAGCAGAATGATCTGTCCAATGTTCTTAGCGAATTCTGGGTCCATCTGTATAGCCTGCCCAAAATAACCTTGGCATGAAACAAAGTATGAAGAGAAAACACGAAAATGAGAAATTGGACATTGCGGACATAACATACCAAAGCAATATTTGTAAGAGGACCCAATGCCACGACGGTGATTTTTCCAGGGTTGGCTTTTGCTTGGTTAACCAAAAAAGAAGCAGCTGATTCTTCAATGGGTTTCCCATTTGGCGGTGGAAAATTTTGGTTGCCAAGTCCATCTGCACCATGGACAAAATCTGCAATGCGAAGTTTTGTTCCTTTCTGTAAACATAACATGGATTACCATAATTATTCAAGTCAAAATCTCTGTATACATTTGGAAGGAATATAGAGATTTCAACAAGCAGTTTATGTAGTCAGATATTGGAAAAACCATTGCACAGATATAATCAAGGTTTTAAATGATGATTATTGGATCATTAATATTTCCGAGAATCGTTGTAAAATATAGCCACAACAGCCTGTGAAGCACAATCTCAGACACAACAATACCGAAACTGACACATTAACACCAGTAAGTAATAATTTGAGAAAATGAAATGATTGATTGTAACCACGTTAGTCCTGACACTGTGACACGGGACACATTTTCAATCTGAACTGTTGATGCTAGCTATCAGATGACCGTGGTAGCGTTACAGTCGCATAGATATCAAAAACCTCTAACCTTATTTTAAAAACATACAGCTGTCTCTGGTCACTATTATAAGGAGAGAGAAAAAATTACTTTTTAGGTTCATTGAATAGTTGATGTATCTGATATAAGATACATCAACTAAAATGTTGTTTTTTGCTTATAATAGTAACCAGAGGAAATATCAAAGTAGATATATGAGTTGTTATTCTTACAAACTTACAGTTAAAGTCACATGAGATCCTTCAGCCACTGGTATATCAGTCCTTCCAGCAACCTCCAACTACACAAATGCAAATTTAGTCTCAAAACTAAATTTCATCAAATAAAACTATTGCAAGACACGAGTCAGACATCAGACACATCTTCGATTAAAAGTGTCGGTGCTACAGAGCTATCAAACCAAAACAAAAAACAAAAAAAAATACCAAGTGCAAGGCATTTCTGGTAGCAAGAGTAGTATAAACATTTCCAAAGATAGTAGTAAGTCCAATAACTTCAACTTCTGGTGATCTTAGAGCAAGGAATATTGCCATAGCATCATCTACACACAAAAAATCAATTACAATATTATGATCAAAGTCAAAGAAACATGAAATTTGAAAAGAAAAAAAACAAAGGAACAGAGTGAATAAGAAATTGAAATCTAAAAGTGTATTTACCGATTCCAGGATCGGTGTCGATTATGATCTTCTTTGGTTCGGTTTGGGTTGTTGCCATGTGATTGTGATTGGTGATTTTTTTTTTCTTTCTTTTTTCTTTTAAAAGAAGATATATATTATTGATAATGAGTTATCACTTTCACCTCCTCAAAAGTACAGAACAAACTTTTACTTATAATTATGGTAAGTACGATCAGGTATAAGTGGTTGTTACCAAGTACCAACATTTGACACAATATTATATAGAGAAATTATAATTATAAAAAAATAACTATTCCTAAATAAAAAAGTAGTATACACTTTTAGAATAATTAAATGATGTGTATTTTAATGAGAAATGATAACGAGTGTTTCAGGGGTACTGTTTAAAAACTATGACTAGTAGGTTTTTATGAAAAATTATATATTTAATGCATCAGAAATTGTAGTATTTGATTTTTAAAAATAAAATAATTTCCTAATGTGGAATGGTTAAAAAAATGTCTTGGAGGCAATCTTTAACACAATTTTTTTTGAAATGCTAGCAACACACCTTCTAACACACACTTTTTAACACACTCTCTTTGATTGGTTAATATTCATATAGGACCCACCAAATTTATATGGGACCCACATAATTTGGTGGGTCCCATATGAATATTAACCAATCAAAGAGAGTGTGTTGAAAAGTGTGTGTTAGAAGGTGAGTTGCTAGATTTTTTTTTTTTTTTATATGTGTGTAAGTTATGGGCACAAGTCTCACTTGTCATGGGTTTGAGCACCACTAATGCATTTAAGGGTAGAAAATATAAATGTATTTGTATTGTTCTTTGAACTTGAAGGATTTTTTTTGTTTTAGACCAGGGTGTCACCCTTCATCCTAAATTTTTACTAAAAAATATATGGGTTCAAAATGCTTTTCTTTAGGTAAATCAAAAGTATATTCTGCAAGCAACTATTATACATAGCGGTCGAAACCTGAACCAAATGGTAGGGTCAAAGTATCTATGTAGTCACCCATGTGTTATTGATTTTTTTTTTATGTAAAAACTTAACTTATATCATTAATTAAAGGGCAAATTACACTCACCTCCCTCAAGGTATGTTAATACATCACTTACACCCCCTCTATTTTCACAAATAACACTAACTTCCCTTTGCTGTTACGGTGTTAAACTGGCGTTCGAAAATAAAAATAAAAACTCAAACTTTTATACATGTTTTGCACTATCTTCCGCCATAAAGTTTTCATCAACCAAATTTGTTCTATTCTCATGTGCTTCGTTTGTGAAAGAGAATGGTGCTGTCCACATAATCGACATCACCAAAATCATAGGATTTGGGTAAAATCTAAGAACACAATTTCTTAGCACCCACTTTTATGATAGCATGTATTTTCATCTAAATTTACACCTAATTTCTTTATACAAAGAATTTCATGACAACAATTATTTTTTATAGAATCCATTTGCCGAAGGTTCTAGTATTTGGGTTCGTAGATAGGGCTGTGTTTACAACACTTTTTTTTTTTTATTGTTGGTATAGGCGATTTGGTTGTGTTTATAAAATCAGTATCGTGAGTATTGTTGTTTATATTGTTCACAGTAATATTTTTATCCCTTTTAGTTATAAAAATTCAAAACTAACAGTGTTAAGTTGTTGTTAAGTCTCAAAGGGAGGTGTCTATCTATTTTAAAAGAACTTAAGGGAGGTTTGTGTCTACTATAAAATTACAGGGGGTGTTTGTGTTATTTAAAGAGACCTCAGGGGAGGTCGGTGAAATTATCCCTTAGTTAAAATGTGTTCAATATAATTTGGTATATCAATCAAGATTTGAAAACTAACTAATAATGTGACCGTCTTAACTAGTTCATGGGCAACCTCATTTGTTTGTCCCCTTTAAACTCTACATTGGAGTTTTCATAAAATGACTAAAAAGAGCTCTACAATGATTAATAATAGCCTCGAATTCAGTTACATATGCTTACGGGACACAAAACTATCTACCACTTTTTTAGAATCGAGCTTGAAGTCAACATATCCAAAATTGAGTTCATCCACCCACTCTAAAGCCGATAAGAGACATGATGCTTCTCCAATATGAATGTTACATGAGACTAATTCATTCAGGTTTTGCCTGCACAAAAGCACATGTATCATCTCTTATACACATTTCTAATCCAACTCTTTTGTTATGATTAGAGAAAGACATGTCAATAATACATTTGAATCTGGCTTTATCCATTTCACATTTCTTATATATGATGAAAGAGTGGTTGTAGTCTGACTTACCTTATGCGCTGCTTTCCAATCAAAGAGTTAAGGTTGTGCATGGATTACATCATTCCAAATTTTATTATTCTTTTGCTTCCAAATACTCCATAAAACGCAAGAGGCGGATGTTGCATCTTCACGTGATAAAACATGTAGTAGCTTAAATATTAAATCTGAGCCATGACGGCCCTGATTAATAAATGTATTGAACGAGTTATAAGATGAGGACATACTCCACACATTTGCGATTACTTGGACAAAATTAAAACAAATGCAAACTATATTTTTCATTATTCTCACACAAAACACAATTTGCTGGACAATTTACACCTTTATCCTAAAGTCTCTCATGGGTTGGGAGGCTGTTCCTACAGATGCGCCAGATGAGATTCTTTACTTTAGGTGGTATTTTGAGTTTCCAAATCAAATCCAACTGGCCACTCACTTTAAAATGGCTTATATCAAGTAATTCCTGCATACACAAGCGATAAGCATTATGAGCTAAGTACTCACCATTTTCTTTTGTCCTCCAAATCAATTTGCCTTCCTAAACAGAGGGGTACATAGGAATGTTGATTGAAAATTGAATTTAAGAAGGGAATGTTCTAGCCTACCTAATATGGTAGCATACATCTTGAAATACGCAAGTCATCTAGAGGAAAAATTGTTGGAACGAAATTGGATTTGTCGAATGCCTTTAAAGTTTTTACGATAACAAAATATTAAAGAACAATTAGATATGCTAATATATGTTCAAGAATGCATGATTTTGGGTTAAAATTTAACAAGGTTTGAACATGTATAAGAGCATCAGAAGCACAAGAGAATTTAAAAAACTTGGTATAAGATATGAAGAAAGGTCAATCGAAAGTCAAGCAAGTGAAGACCATACTCAAGAAAATAAGGCTCTAAGTCACTCAGACTTAGAGTCACCCAAACTTCGTGACATCCAGACTCTAAGGGACCTAGAATCCTAGTCATATTTGTCTTCTTCTGACAAGAGTCACTTTCAATAGTACAATTTGTCTTCTTCTGGATCACGTGCTTAGTCAAGGACAAAAAGAATAAAAAGGATAATTCTATTTGCAGCAATGGATTTCGAATGTCCCTTCAAACGACATTAACCATATCAGGCAACATTCCAACATCTTTGATTTGAAGCTTCTCAACGGTTCTTAATGCGCTTACACTCTCCAACGTCTCTAAAATCCTTCCATATATAAGGAGCTAAAGACTTGAAGAATATGAACAAGACTCTACAATTTTAAATGCGCCCTTACTCTGTCAAATTCAAAAGAGCATTAGAATAGTTAAGAATATCTTACTAAGTTCATATCTTAGAAATTCTAAGTCTGTAGAGTCTGTTATATGTTGTATTTGTTTACACCTCTGATTATATATCAAGTGTAAGAAAACTTTATATTTGTAAACTCTTAAATGTCTCTTTCAGCTATGATTGAGCATTTGGAAGTCTTTTGCTTGTGTGCTTGAGCATAGGAAGTCTCTTGGTTATGTGCTTGAGCGATTGTAATTAGTTGTGATTATTATGAAGAATCGTTGGAAGTGCAAGGGGGCTGGACTACTCCTAGATTGTAGGAGGAACCAGTATAATTGTTTTCTATCATCTTCTCTCTGTCTCCCTCCCCCCCCCCCCCCCCCCCCCCCCCCCTCTCTCTATATATCTTCGTGTTTGGTTTACACCGCTGATATCAGACTCTGAACAACTTCAAACTCTAACCAGTCCTAAAACACTTAGAAAATTTTTAAAACCAACACAATTAAAACCCCTCCCCCTTCTTGTGTTTTTCTCACCTTCAGTTGGTATCAGAGCACGGTCTGTGCTCAACCACTTAACCATGTCACATTTAAAGATCTAGAGAGAAAAGCATGTCTACTGATGAAAGTGGTACTATGGGACCTTCATCCTTAAATAGAGGTGCTACTCAATTTTCATGGTGGAAGAGCAAGATGTGCAGTCACATCATAGGTGTTGATGATGAACTGTGGAACATCATTGAGGATGGTGTTAGTTTCACTATTGATGTAGAAGGAATGGTGGTAGACATGAATATTCTGACTGAGGCTCAAAGTAAAATCTACAAAAAGCATCATAAAGTACATGGAATTATTGTGGATGCTTTGCCTCATTCAGAATATACCAAGATTGTGGATAAGTCTACAATTAAATCCATATTTTAGTCACTATGCTCTACCTATTAAGTAAACCAACATGTTAAAGAGGCTAAGGCTAACTAATTGGTGCATCAATATGAGTTTTTTTTAGAGATATTGAAATCATGTATTCAAGGTTTCAAACTTTTGTATCTAGCCTTCTGGTTTTGAACAAAAGCTATACTATTCTTGATCATGTCAAGAAGATTATTTGAAGTCTTTCTGCCAGTTTCAGACCAAAGGTTACAGCCATTTCGGAAGCAAAAGATTTAAACGAACTAAGCTTGGAGAATCTAATAAGTTCTCTCAAAAGTCATGAGATTGAGCTTATTAGAGATGAACTTGTTAAGAAGTCCAAATCCATTTCTTTGACATATAAGGGAAAATATTCTAAAGTTCTTCAAGTTGTTGAGTTAGAAGAAGAAACTCATGATGGAGGGTCTGACAATGGTTCAGATCTTAAGGAGATGGCATATTTGACCAAGAGATTTCATTACCCAACTAAGAATAAAAGGTTTCCAAGTAGGAGCAACGATTCAAAAGGATCAGGTTTCAAGAACAAAAAAGAAGATCAGAAGGGATGCTTCAACTGCAAGAAACTTGATCATTTATTGTTGACTGTCTAAAGTTACATAAGGACAAGTCAAAGAAGGAGAATTCTAAGAAAGAGAGTTACATAAACAAGCTCAAGAAAAGTCTTATGGCAACATGGGACAAACTTGATGAGGAGTCAGAATCTGAAGAAAAAAAAGATGAATAAGAAGTTAATATGGGTATGATGGCCATAACAACTTCTGATGCATAATCAAAATCAGATTTTGATGATGATGTTAAGGTATTTTCTAAACATACTCATGAAGAGTTAGTTTATGGTGTTAAAGAATTTGTTGGACACTGTTTGAGCAAATCAAAAGAATTGAGAATTTTAAATAAAAAATTTGTTGGACGTTGTCTGTTCAACAAGAAACAAAATGAAAGCCTTTTGTTCAGAAATGATGTTCTGGAAAATGAAGGACCTACTGATTCTCGTACTATAGATCAAGTTTTACAAAGATAATATGATCTTGTGGTAGGAGAAGTTGAAACCATCAGAAATCATATTAATGACCTTGAACAAAAAATCAAGGTTTTGCAAAAAGCTTATGTCACCAAGGTCAACAAAGTCCTTGGTGAAACTTTGACCAAGAATGAAATAAAAGCCTCTGAGTCTCAGGTTCTGAATAAGCCAGAATCCAATGTTGTAAAGTCAAAGATTTTGATGAAGTCTATATCAAAGACTCGGAAGCCTCAGGTACATAAAAGCTTAAAACATTTAACTAAGGATAATTCAAGACTAAAAACTTTTAAATCTAAAGTCTTGAACAACTCTCAACAACATAGCTTCAAGCTTAAGGCACAGATGAAATAAAAACCTTTCAGAACTAACCCAAAAGGACCACTAAAGATATGTGTACCTAAGAATCAAATTATCTATGTTTTAGATATACTTCATGGGAGAACCAAAGCACCAGTTTAGTTACCTAGACCATGAAAGAGAGAGAAATTGTGGGATTTGGAGTAAACCATAAAGGCAAGATTATTGGTACAGGGACTATTGGTAATTCATATATCTCAATTAATAATGTATGGTTTGTTGATGGACTTAGACATAACCTACTCAGCACAAGTTAATTTTATGATAGTGGTTATGAAATGGTATTTGACAAGAAGACCTGCACAACCGTCAAAGAATCTAACAAATCCAAGACACAGACATGAAGAGTTGTTTTCTTGTGTTTCCAAGCCGTTTTTGGTGGAAAAACCCTATTTTTACTCTCTTAACACCTAAGTACTCGTACACTATAAATAGAGACCCTTTCACTCTTTTATTCATTCAGAAAGCTAGCAGTTCAAGGCATGGATAAAGTATAAAGAGCTTTAATGAAGAGGATCTACATCCTCCTCTTCTTCTCTCTAGGTATGTTTTTCTTCTTGTTTTGTAATGATCTTAGTTGTTATGAGCATCTAAACCTTTTTGATTAGGGTTCCACGATGAACCCCTTCTTATTTGTTGGTGATTAAGATTCCACGATGAACCCCTTCTTATTTGTTGAATTATATTAATAAAGTTTTTGTTCAATTTATAATCTAAAGTCTGATTTAATTCGTATATGTATGTTTCTATACCATATCTTAGATGGATCAATATTATGATCGACAACCCTCGCCTCCATTCGACCAAGGAAATAGTGAATTGCTTAGTTTCTAATATAATTGAATCTAAGTATGAATTTAGGGCTATAACTCATCTTAAGGGAATCCTCCGATTTCAAACGGGTGAGTTGCAGGGATTAAAATAAAATTCCACTAATTCATTGCAGGGTTGTGTTATAGTTTCTTAAATCCAAACATAAGAAAAGTTATAAACTAATTATTTATGTATTTAATTTTAAACAAAGACGAAGTGGGAGATTCAAGGATTTCCTAATCCCAGTTAAACATCTGAATCAATTAAACCTAATCTCGCATTGGAAAGGACAATTAAAACCCTGCAACCACCTTCAAATATTATCTTTTATTTGCTTTTTAAATAGATTCCGCTAATTACAGAGTTGAACGACAATCTTTGTGAAGACGATTAATTTACTACTTTATTACTTAGTACGATTTGATGCACTTGCCAAAATCACCAACATTTACATAGTATCATCAGTGTGTAGAACCATTTAGTATTTCAAAAAAGTTTAAAACATATTTTTGTATGTTATTAAATAAAATAAATTCAATATTTTAAGAGAACACACATCTTCCTTTTAAGTCCATGTCAACAATAGTATAAATAGAGGGAATGGAGTAATGCATGATAAAAAATAAATTGAAGAGAATGTCATGTGTTCTCACAACAATCTGGACACAATATTTGAGGGCACATTGTGTTACAAACTGAAACAATACATAGGGTGCCAAGTGTGATAAGATGAAACAGGAATACAAATGTGTACGAATATAGTTTTTAAAATTCAAGGTACTTACCATTGAAATGTGTTGAGATAGTTCTTTTCCAACTTGCAACTTTTTCTGATGGAGACATATTATTTAAGCAATAAACATAGCGAATATGAATATGTGAGATTGGATCCACTTTTTACAAATGAAACTGAAACGTTTGAGATGATATAACAATAATAGGACATGTAGTGTTAGATTTTATTTGAAACATTCTTGGATAGATGGACTAATTAATCTATGGGAATAAATAGAGTTAGAAATGAAGAACTAGTCTTTCCATAAAAAAAAAGAGAAACGAAGGAGGGGTGAAAATTGATGGTAGTGGGAGGATGATAAGAATTCTCTCAAGGAATACATGCAGAGTAAACTGCAACATTTCTATGGTAAGTAAACGTATAATTAATTATGCCGCAATTTGTGGTGCAGTGTCCATAATGATGGCTATCACAATTAGGGTGGCAAAGTGATCCACCAAACAATTTTTTTAATGTATTAGATTCAATCCATTCATTTAAGAATATGGATGGGTTCAATCAATTCAACTTATTTTTAAAATCCAATTGATTAATTGAAATAAACAAGTCGTAATAAATATTTAAATATTAAAATTAATTTAGAACTAAGAAATTGGAAAAATTTGAAAAAATACAAAATATAGAATTATAGAAATTTAATAGGGGTGACAAAATTAATACTTTGGATGGATAAAATTATTTTCTCTTGACTGAACCTAAAACAGAATTTTTCATTAAGTCCATTTGAAAGAGAAGATTTCTCTTTAGGTCACCTTCATATCTTTTATGCCCCCTAAAATTATAAAATTTCCCTTAATAACATGTCATGTAGATAACTATCAAATGTTCATTTTAAAAATTTTCATTTTGTACATCCGGTAGATAACTAACGGATGTTCATTTTAAAAAAAAAATTTCTTCCTCCAATACATAGCTACCGGATGTTCATTTTAAAAATTCCATTATGTATATCTGGTAGATCACTAACGGATTATTGCCCATTTAACCTTCTTTTACTTAACAAAAAAACATCATCAAAATTTTCTCTCTCATCTTCTCACATCTCTCCATCAGCTCACTTGCTCCACCATTGCACTCTGAATACCTAACCCAATTCATACCTAATGAGAACATCGAATCGTCAACGTCCAATTATCCACCATCACCAAAACACACCAAATCTGCTAATTGAACGCAATTGAGTGAATATTGGTGTTATTTGTTCTATTGATTGTGATGAAAACACAAAATAAATCACTCAAAAATTGCAAGGTTTAAAAGCATATTCAAGTTGAGTGCTAAATAGGAAACAACAAAACTGCAATCTGGTTTATATAATGAGTATTCCTCTAGTTATCTACCGGAGGTACATCATCAAGATTTTTAAAATGAACATCCGGTAGGTTTTTTTTTAGGGGAGAACATCCGGTAGTTATCTACCGGAGGTATAAAATGAAAAAATTTAAAATGAACTTTCGGTAGTTATCTATCGGATATACAAAATGGAAATTTTTAAAATGATCATCTTCAGTAGTTATCTACAAGGCGTATTATTAAGAGCAATTTTGTAATTTTAGGGGGCCTAAAGAGATACGGAGGGGGCCTAAAAAGAAATCTTATTTAAAAGAAAGATGATATTTAGCCCAAGCGCAAATCAATTTTATTTAAAATTTTAGTCTTAATTAATAAATAAATATATACTAATTGGGAGTGGTTGACCGGAAGACACCACCGTTGACCACCACCTGCGTCGGGCATCCTCCATGAGCCGTCGTCAGGCCACCGTATCACCGTTGTGAGTCGCTGGAAAAATGACTTGTAAACCGTCGTACACAACCGTGAAATTGTCAGAGCTCCGTTGTGGTCAACGCTGGCGGCACCCGTTGACCACCAACAACCACCCCATCATATTTTTAATTATTTTAGTTAATATTATGATATATTTCTGAATTATTAATTTATTGGATTTTTGAAAGAAAAAAAAACTCATTGGGCTAACAAAAAAATAAGCATTGGGCCTTGTATTGGACATGTATCAAATTAATAATACAATAGGTTATTACCCCCACCCCCTTCAAATCAAATACATAGGTTATTAAATTAATGTGAAGTTGGTTATTAAATTAATTTATGAAAAAAAATAATACACATTGAAATATGGATCGGATGGACATCCATCCACTAATAATCAATTAATGGGTGAATCAAATGGATTATATATTTAATGGATTAGATTGGGCGGATTTTTTTGAAAGAAAAAAAAAATTAGTGGATTTTAATGGATCAATGGATTGTTTTGGTCCATCCATTAGGATCCAAATTTATATCCATCAAATCCATCCATTTTGTCACCCTAATCACAATGACCAAAACGACCTCCGCAACAAGAATTTAAAATCATGATAATTGATCCACAAACTATAGCTACCGTGCAAGAAAATGAGACATTTGGGAGATCGATGCAAGACGAACACCGCTTCTGTGACAACCTTTATTGTTGAATTTTTTCTGACAAGTATGACATTTTCTTTTAGAACAGTCTACATATCCCTCCGGTCTTATTTATAAGAAACATTTGACTTTTTTGATTCATTGTATAAATAATGCATTTGATCTATATTCTAGACAAGATACATCAATTATTCAATGAATCTAAAAAGTTAACTTTTTCTTATAAATAAGACCAGAGGGAGTATTACTGCTTTCGTTGTATTTACTTCAAAATTAATTTGGTTTGCAATGGGACTTGTTGTGGTCTCGTAGACAAAGAGCTATTGAGATGGAATTTTTTTCGTATGATGTTGGTTTTTGTGAATATGATTAACTCTTTAATTATCCTACAAGAAAATTGACTTTTGACTCACACAGACATTCACCTATGATTGTTATTATACATGTCCTTATTTAATTATACTTTTTTTTAAAGCTATTTAATTATATATATCACACAAATTACAATAATTAGAAACTTTATTATGTTTTAATTCTTTCTAATAAATTTTCCACGCAACGTGGGAGTTACATCATCTAGTATTGATCATTTTGTGAATAATTAGGATCCAAATTTTGAGAACAATTATGATACAAATAATTTTTTTTTGAAAGAAATATGATTCAAATAATCGATGCGAATAAGAAAGTGGAATAAAATCCTTTGATTAAAAAAATAAGAAAGTGGAATAGATTATACAATAAAATTGTTTAAATATGCATTATTTATGATCCAATTATTTAATCAAAAAGTATATTGATCCTACCATACGTGCTATTTGTTCAAAAATATGTTCTCACTCCAACGGTGCATTATATTTGGACATAACTTTACCAAGGTATTGTTAGCTTGTATTTTTAAGTGTATAATTCGACATGCTAATTGGTTATCAAGACCATGAAATGCTTTAAGTACAAGACAAAAAATAAGGATTTTGATAGGACAGTTTCAACAAGATGCTTGATTTCGACTAAGAGGATTTGATATCCTCATTGAAGAGATACGACAGTTTCAACAAGATGCTTGATTTCAACTAAGAGGATTTGATATCCTCATTGAAGAGAAAAGATTCAAGGTCAAGACACGTGGAAATCAAGTCAAGTTTGTCGAAGAGATTTAGTTTAGGACCGTTGGTCTGTTGGTTATTTTTATTATGTATATATAGTAGTTTTTCATAGGAAAAAATGGTCACAAATTATTATCACAAGTTCTTAAACTCGAATTATCCAAGCACGCAGAGAAAAAAGTCAGAATGTATATAACATGATTTTATGAACCATTTCTATTAATGCAATGCAATTGTATTTCATTTAGACTTTCTTGATTTTATAATTAAAGCTTAAGTTTATTTTCAAAATCATCAAATCATTGTTTGATTCTGTCGAATCAAACTTCTATCTTCATCTTCTTCATATTCAAACTTAAAGAATATGATGAACACTCATACATTTTATGGAAAGACTTTGCACAATTTCTAGTTTGATCCTACAAGTGACTTTTAAAACTAGTCTTCTTATTTACCAAAAACATTAGTAAACATGTATACAAAATAATTTTTTCCCTTTACTATCACGAAAGGTTAAAAAGTAAGAAAAATTTTACAAGAAAAAAATAATGAAAAATTAGGTAAATAATATTAAATACTTAGGAATATTAAGTTTATTATATGACCTCCTTCCTAAGTTTTCAGAAGGGACAAAAATGACACATTGATACGTTTAAAACACACTTATTAATGAATTTTAATTTGTGAAGGGATTTTAAAATTTCATAATGCTTAAACTCTTTAATTTTATTTATACGACCATGAACTTTATACACTATTAAAAGATCAAATCATTTACTATTTTTTTGATCCAAATAAGGAAAAATATGGTTGAAACTCATAAGTTGGTTTATGTTATGATTCTATTTCTTTCCATATTTCTTGAAATGATAGTATCCAATTGTTCTTTCATTGGGTTTCATGACTATCCTTGTAAAAGAGATAAAGATTGTCCAAAAGTTAATGGGGTTAACCTTAGGTGTCGTAATGGCCGTTGTGTACTGATTTTTGGATAAGTTCTTGCTTTAGCAAGAGAATTGTACGATATACCTTATGCTTGAATTCGTTAGGGTTGATTCGCATTGGTTGATTGGGTCAGGTTTTATGTCCCCCCAATTTTTATGTAATTTTTTATTACCTTTTTTTTAATAATATATATGAACATTTGACGAAAAATTCAAGTAGGATACCAACTTAGTTGGACGCTATTCTTTTTAATGTGACTTTGCTCTTAACTTATAAAAAAATATTACACTTGTTGTCATTTAGTTATTGTGCATGCACTAAATTATTGTTTTGTTCTTATTACTCTTATTCGTCTTCTTCTTCTTTTTTCTATCCTAATTTCAAGGAAATGAAATAAGGCAACTAAGATTTTTATTTATAGTATCTCCGTATCTCATAAATTTGGAGATATGACCATGGCCTGCAAATCCAGTCCTATAATAATCACTTTAAAGAAATCTTAAATATATACACTACATTTTGTTCATCTATGTACATTACATGCTGAATCAAAATGGCTTAAGAACAATATTTCTCAATTTCGGTATTGATGATAACAAAGTACAAGAGAAAAAAATATATTTTCTCATGCCTGTTTCATGTAAAAAAAATATTTTAATAAATCTATCCTTTGTTAGCACGTGAAGAGATCGGATGACCATATGATAATATCTATCCTTTGTAATTATTGTTTTCTGAATCAAGTTCAAAACTGAAATAAAGGATTTTAAGAGTAACTATTTTTTTCATAAAAAAAGAGTAACTGAATTTTCAAATTTAAGTTTTGATCAATCAATTAATGATACCAAATATGTACCTATTGTTTTTGCTGTAAAAAAGGTGTAACTATTTTTTTTAATCAAGTTTAGAACAAAAACAGAGGATTTTAAGAGTAAGTATTTTTTCCTTAAAAAGAATAAGGGTAACAGATTTTTCAAATTTAAGCTTTGATCGATAAGTATTAATAATGATATTAATAATGATACCTGTAACTATTGTTTTTTGTGAAAAAAAGAATGTAACTATTTTTTTCTGTAATCTTGTTTTGTGAAGGAAGAGTAAAAGTAAAATAATAGCTTTAAGGGTAACTGATATTTTTCAATGCAAATATTTATTTGTTTTAGTTTACTATAATTGGATTTTTTTACTATATTAAGAATTATTTGAAAAATTGCAATAATTTTTTTGATAATGAATAAAACATTGTTGATAATATTTATTTATTTTTTTATTAAGGTAAACTACAAAAAATAAATTCACAATATTGTGAGATGGATTTGGATACCCTGAACATATTCAACATGATTAAGTTTTGTTTGAAATTCTTTATTTTAGAAACGTTTGAAGATATATCGTATCAATTTAGCAAATGTTAGACTATATTAGTTTATATGATATTAATTTGAGGACATGTATGTATTGTGTTACAAACTGAAACAATACGAGGGTGCCAAAGTGTAATTGAAAGAAATAGGACATGTATTGTTAGATTTTATTTGAGACATTCTTGGATTGGTAGACTAATTAATTAATCCATAGGGATAAATAGACTTTTAGAAATGGAGAAGTAGTCTTTCCAAAAACAAAACAAAAAAAAACTGAGGAGGAGTGAAAGTTGATAGGAATGGAAGGATCGTAGGATTTTCTCAAGGAATATATCTTATCTTATCTTATTATATACAAATGTAAAGAAGTGTTGCACCCAAGCCTTAGAAAAATCCAAGGTTTGCGCATGTTTTTTTTACTAAAATGCCCTCACATGGGTGCCAAAATGCAAGACCATGTGAAATTTCTAGCCATTGATGATATCCAGCAATCAAACCATGCCATTTGTATTAAAGTTTCTTCTATGCAATATTTCAAGTTTACAAAAAGATTTTGTTAGCCTAGATAAGAAAACAATGATTTTGTTGCACCTTATACATAAAGGTAACATATAGACATAGATATATGCATTGTTCTATGCACCATTATTGCCACCCTATACATAGAAGTTATATGGTGGACTTTGACTTTAGTTAGAAAAATGACCATATTTCAAGTTTGCAAAAAAGACTATACATCTAGACATAAAAGTTGCAAGTATTAATAACAAGAGGGTTTGTCTTCTTTGATTTCACTTTTTTAACTACACAATAAAAGGATTCGGCCAAAACTTAAACTTTATTACTACATTAGATGTAAATTACATCTAATGTAGTTTACAAAGAAGTGTTTGTGAATGTTCGTTAATGAATGTTATTATTGTTGTAACCAAGTTTCAGCTATTTTATATTTAACCTGTTTTTAATTTACTGTGCTCATATATTGTGTTCATCATTGATCAGTGCGAAGCACGGGAGTGCCATCTAATGTAGAGTAAACTTCACCATTTCTATGGTGAGTAAATGTATAATTATTTCATGTCGCAATTTGTGTTGCAGCGTCCATAATGACAGCTATCACAACGACCACAACAACATCCGCGACAAGAATTTAAAATCATTGTCGAGATACTAATTGATCCACAAACTATGGCTACAGTGCAAGAAAATGAGACATTTTGGAGATCAAAGCAAGACGAACACCGCATATGTGACAACCTTTATTGTTCACTTTTATTTTTGTCAAGTATGACATTGTCTTTTAGATCGGTCTACATATATTACTACTTTCGTTGTATTTACTTCAAATTAATTTGCTTTGCAATGGGATTTATTGTGGTCCTATAGAAAAACAAATAATGGGATGGAATTTTTTTTTCTTCCCATATGATGTTGGTTTTTGTGAACATGATTAACTCTTTAATTATCCTACAACAAAATTTACTTATGACTCACATAGATATCTTATATATGTGACACGTCCTCATTTATACTTATATATCACACAAATTACAATAATTAGAAACTTTATATATTGATTCAATGAAATTTTTTAAATATGCATTATTTATGACCCAATGATTTAATCAAAAAGTATATTCATCCTACATACCTTACGTGTTACTTGTTAATAAATATGTTCTCACTTCAATGGTGCATTATATTCGAACATAACTTTACTATGGTATAAAATATGTAATTTTTTTCTTTTACTATCACGAAAGGTTAAAAAGTAAGGAAATTTTTTTAATGGAAAAAAAAATAGTTAAATAATATTAAATTCTTAGGAATATTAAGTTTATTATATTATCTCCTTCCTAAGTTTTTAGAAGGGACAAAAGTAACACATTTATATATTTAAGATACACATAGTAATGAATTTGAATTTGGGAAGGGTTGTTAAAATTTCATAATGCTTAAACTCTTAAATTATTTTTATACGACCATGTACATTATACACTACTTGTGAAAAGATAGACACGTGTCTTTTCACTCTTTTTATTGCACTAACGTTTGAAAATTATGAACAATGTTTTTTTATGAAATTTTGATTAAAACTAAAAATATAAATGTTTGTTGCTTTCAAATTATAATAAACCAAACTAACCATGATTATCTATTTCAATGACATCAACAATATAACAAAACAAAAAATTAAATTCTTATTTTTTCAATGACACCAATAATCTTTATTATAGAAAAAGTTTTTTAAGTGTATAGTTGGGATAATGAAAAAGTAAGTATAGATATACTCATCTAGTTTGTTACACTTTTCAAAGGATAAATGAAAAAAAAAACTGGATATATATATATATATATATATACACACACACACACACACACATACTTATATCGTGTTTGTTACACTTTTATTTTAATATTTGAATTTACTTTTATCTATTTGTTATATGTGTGCTATTTGTATTGAAAGTCAAGAATAATTTTGGAAAGAAAAAAACCAACCCATAAAAGCCAAAATATGTTATTTTCTTTATGTATAGTATAGATAAAAGATCAAATCATTTATTATTTTTTTGATAAAAATATGGTTGAAACTCATAAGTTGGTTTATGTTCTGATTTTATATCTTTCCATATTTCATGAAAGGCTTATTTATACCTTTAGTCCCTACAAATAGGGGTCATTTGAAATGTGGTCCCTCAACTTACTAATCTTTTCAAACAGCCACGACAATTAATAATCACTTAAAATTTGGTCCCTCAACGCACATAATGGCTGCCACGCCACTAATATGATGAGTTGGCAGTTTGACTCAGCAAAACTTGGTGTGAACGGCCCTAGACTTCTCAGAAAAACGTGAAATGCCCCTTTTACCCCTGATGACGTTCTTTATCATCTTCACACCATCACAAGTAGAACAGAATGGTAAAGAAAAAACTGAAGGCAACATAATTAACTCCTCAAGTTACATCCCTTTAGAGCAGAGTTCTCTACCAAATCTCCAGAGCAAACATCGCAATCTTCTTCTTCTCAAATTCATAACCTTCTTCTCCATAACCTTCGCCAACATCAACGTGAAATATATGGGTTTCTCAAAATCCCGAATTTCTAGGTTTATCAAAATCTCAGCTTTCAATTTCAATTTCTAGATTTCTCCCTCCTGCTTTCACGTTCATGATAAGATCAAACGTTTCAACCGTTGTGTTAAAGGCTTCTACGCGCTGAGTCAAAGAGAGATTTTACACATTCTGAATTGGATATGTCAGTGCGAACAGTGATGGCTCGTGTTATGGTTTGGTTGGTGATCTCGGCGGTGACGGAGTCGGCGAGGTTGAAGTTGGAAGTGTAGTTGATGAAGAATTTGGCGTCGAGTAATGCAAGGTGAAGTGAGATCTCTTTGTCGATTCCGCAGGAGGAGCCGGTGACGATTACATCTCTATCTTGAAGTGGTGGTGGTGGTGGTGATTAGGGAATTGAAGTTGCCATGGTGGTGTATGTGTGAATAAATGGAATTATGTGAGATGAATGTGGTGAAATGACTTACTGGTGGTGGCTGTTGTGGTGAAAGGAGGGAGAGAAAAGGTAGAGGGAGGTAGAATATGAGGGCAAAATAGTCTTTTCATCGTGTTCTGGTTTTCTTAAGGTCATTTTTTTCCATTCAAGTCAAAAAATATTAGTCAGCAACCACTTATCCCAACTAACACCAAGCATGTCATCTAATCATTGCCACCTCAGCGAGATTATGACCCCAGGGACCAAATTTTAAGTGATTAGTAACTGCAGTGGCTGTTTGAAAATATTAGTAAGTTCAGGGACCAAACTTCAAATGACCCCTAATTGAAATGATAATATCTAATTGTTCTTTTATTAAGTTTCATTACAATCCCTGTAAAACAGGTAAAGATTGTCCAAAAGTTACAAGGGTTAATCTTAGGTGTCGTAATGGCCATTGTGTAGTGATCTACTAAAATAAATGAGTTCTTGCTCTAGAAAGAGAATTGTAAAATATACCTTATGCTTGAATGCACTAAATTATTGTTTTTCTTCTTATTACTCTTTTTCGTCGTCTTCTTCTGTTCCATCCTAATTTCAAGAAAATGAAACAAGGCAACTAAGATTTTTCTTTATAGTGTATCTTTATCTCATAAATTTGGACACCATTGCCTGCAAATTCAGACCTATAATAATCACTTTAATAATCATCTGGAAATGAAATCTTATATATACATATACACTACATGCTGAACAAAAATGGCTTAAGAACAATATTCTCAACTAGACTCTAAACCGTGCGATGCATGGGTATGACACGGGTTTTAAAGAATATAAATATCATATTGATTATACATTCAATACTATGCTATGAAACGACTGCAAAAAGGATATTAACTTTGTTTGAATATAAATGTCATATTAACTTTGTTTGCTTACCAAATGGTGGCATTTACCATGGGAAAGGTAAATCTTTTCCCACCTTGGCAATGTTTTTTGTGTGCATTAGATCAAATGTAGAACATAATTTTATCATAGACTCTCAACACTAGATTTTTTTCACACTCCTCCACCACCATTCCTCCATCCTCACTCACCCAACACAACATCAAACCCAC
>Ga0228711_1000684_pt1 | contig 44330 bp, 18 predicted proteins | sample MedpolnodulmetaG_2_FD_177996 | JGI IMG/M metagenome (GOLD analysis project Ga0228711, IMG submission 177996) | Root nodule microbial communities from Medicago polymorpha collected in Santa Monica, California, United States - brown nodules | ecosystem: Host-associated > Plants > Roots > Nodule...
AATTTGAAATCCAAAGAACCGATGAATTGAACCGATACTAACTTCACTTCCTATATTATCCCTCCTCACACACGGTTATGATTAAACTTAAAAAAATACTCCATAATTCACTTTCTTCCATCATCATCTCATCACTCACACTTTATTTCATTCACTTTCTCCATAATACAAAAAAGAACGCAGATATGAGACGGGTAACAAGTATATAGACCCCAAATCCACATTCAAATCCGTCTCAAAAAATTACTTTATTTTCATGTTATTTTGTTTGATAATTGCCGTGTTATAAAAACTATCATTGATATTTAAAGGAACAACTAAATCAATCGATATAACAAATGTTAAAATGAGCATATTGTTGAATAATGCATTACAACATTTCTCTAGGGGTTGAAAAAAACTTCTATTTTTTATTAAAATTTATTCAATGCGGAGATGGGGATGAGGTGGAGATACCCGAACCGTCGGGGACGAGGACGAGGTTCAATTTCTCATCCCCGTTGGATATGTGTAGGGTAACTGGTAAGCATACGAGAATCGGGTATGGGGATGAGGAATGTAAAACCCGTCTTTTCATACACTGTTCATAATTTTCAAATGTTAGTGCAATAAAAATAGCGTGCCCATCTTTTTTACCGGTGATCAATAATAATAGTAGAAAACACACTTGGTGCAAGATTCCCAAACAAAGTAAAATGGTTTAACACCGTTTTCCTATACTGATGTGTGTGACACAATAATATGAGAAAACACAAATCACTACCATAGTGGAATCTGAATCAGGCTTCATTAAAAATATAAAATAGAATGAATTAAATCCCACAAATTTTTTTGACCACAACTTCCACAACATTTATACCAATAAAAATGAAAAACAAAGATAGAGAGAGAAAAGAGATAAGATGGAAAAACTTTATGATTCCCATTTCTACATGGATTAGTTGGAATTTTGTTACAAAATTATATAAATATATTTGCTCAAACACAAGGGGTGATGGGGTGAGGAAAACTTGCTAAAAATAAAAAGGGACAAAATGGGGATGATGGAAGATGAAGTAAATGACATACATTCCTAATCATATTCCATTTCTCTTAAAACTTTTTATTGCTGGTTAACATTAGTAGTAGTAGGTTCTCTAGTAGGAATGCTTATTGCAACTGAAGAAAGCATGTTGTTAGTATCTTCAACTTGACCATGTTTTACTTGATCTGTGTCATCAATCACTAGACCTGAATTTCCACTCGTTTGAGCACCCTTTATTGGCAGAGGAATATCATCTACTTTTCTCTCTATTTCTTCCTTGTGCTTTCCCCACAGAACAGAATATAAGCCTATAACAATCAAGATGGCACCCATCACACTGCACCCACATAGTCCAAAATCAAATTCTTTAGTTAGTCACATAGCTTTATTCATTTGAATGATGACAAAATCTAATACAAGTTGGAATAATATTGAAAAAATATTTAATTTTAATTTTGATTTAAAAAATTCAAAATCAATTTTATAATATAATAAAATGATTTGCATATTATAATGAATTTGTCTAAAACCTTGTGATAATCAATCAAGCTAAAAATAATTTTTTTTTGAGAGAAAGCTAAAAATAATTTTTTTAACAAATTGTATTTTACTTCTTTATAGGCAAAATATATCAAATTGTATTATTGAGACATAGCCTTAATATACACTTAATATACTTCTTTATAGGCAAAATATATTTAAATCAGAAAGCTAATAGGCACAAGAAATTACGAGGGAAAAATATCTAGGCATAGATGCAACATGGTCTTAATATACTTCTTACTTGGGTTTTACTAAAGTTAGAATTATATATATGCTATGGAATATTTTCTTGCCAATATATTGAGGAACATGCAGTAATTTAAAAATGATAACTAATTTTATATAAAAAATAGTAAATAATTTTTTTCAAGCAAACTAAATTTAAATATGCATGTTTTGTTTCTGTGAATATTTACCCTCCAGAGTAAATCTGTTCTGCAAGGATAAAGGATCCCATGATTGCAACAATGATCATCATAAGTGGGCTAAAGGCTGTTGCAAAGACAGGTCCTTTCTTCCTAATCACCAGCCCTTGTACATAGTATGCCAAGCTTGAGGTCACAATTCCCTAACAAAAATAAAATAAATTATTAGAAAAATAATAATTTCTAAGAATTACAATTGTAATTTAAATATATTGAGTCCCTCGAACATAAGTATTAACACAAAAACCAAAGTAATAGAGAGAATAAGAACACAGGAAGCGCATACAAGAGTTGTTTCAAAAATTGTCAAACAATGGTACAAATATTATTTCTCTTAAATCATTCGAGTGAAATTGTTTTACATCGTCAATAAATTTTAACCGTCGAATTGTAAAAATAATTTGACTTTTATTATTAAAGTTTAATGGTGGTGTCCAAAACAGCTTTGCACAAACGACTAATCAAAACATTCAAAGTTACCACATAAATTAAAAATTTAAATTAATGTGACGATTCTAAATGTTTTGATTGTTTGCGTGTGCAAAATTATTTTGGACCGTCAACCCACCACCAATAAACTCTTATTATAATTACATTTAAATTCATGTATACACGTGGATCATTGTGATTTGTTGACGGTGTAAAACTTTTAACATTGACAGCGAGTCAAAATTAAAATATTGTAATAAATTTAAAAAAATTGAGGATACTTACAGCATAGGCAGAAGCAAGTAAACTCATATCCCAACCAATCCTCCATACAGAAGGATCATGCTCAGCCACAAAAGTAACAGCAATAGCTTGAAGAGTACCAATGAAGACCACAAGTGAAGTAAGACTTAGTTGATGATGCTTGTACGTCTCTATAACTTTTGCCTAACCCAATCAATAATTTGTACAAAAAAAAATGTGTTATAATTAATGAAACATATACTTTTTCAATAAAAAGTATGATAATTAAAGTTAGTGCATATTTTTTTTTACTATATACTTTAAATCTTTGACCTAATGTCTTACTTGCAAAACAAAGAGTGAAGCCCAAGCAAAGGTGGCAATGATAAGAAAAGTGCATCCTAAAATCCAATCTCTTTCAGAAGATCCTGTGGCTGTTGTTTCATGTGTTTCATTTTGAGGATGTCTATTTTTGGCCCATACCATCTCCACAATAGGACCTTTATATAATGTCATTAGCATTGCACCAGCTACTGTCAATACTGTTCCCAATATCTTTGCTTGGCACCTCACTTGCTTTATGTTTATCTTCTCCATCCTTTTCATATTTAGAAACAAAAATGAGCAATTCTCAAGAAGAAGAAATAAACTTTAGTGTAAATTGACTATTAAAAAGAACTTATGGTAACAATTTAGTGCACCGAAAATAATAAATTAATGATGTCGAGGAAAAAATAAAATTCTTCACAAATTGTCTCGTCATTAAATTTAGTGACGGATTAAAAATGAATTTCGCGTTCACCCTTTTTAATTTTTGTTCCCTATTTTAATTTTTTTAGTAGTGAATTAATATTTTCTTTCTCTAGTTTATGTCACTATTTGTTTTTTCTAGCGACGAGGTTTTATAGGAAATATGAGAGGTTAGGTTTTCTATTTTTAAATTATGATTTATGTAGTAGTATATAAAATAAGAGATTATTAATTAATTGGTTTCATGCGGTAAAAGTATTTTATCCGATCACATTTATAAGCAAAAAACAACTTTTAAGGTTCATTGAATAACTAATGTATCTATCCTTTATATAGACCGGATACACTACTTATTCAATGAACCTAAAAAGTTGTTTTTTTGAAATACAAAATAAAATATGTATTCCTTTTTTCACACACTTAAAATAATCTGAATTTTGGTTATTACCTGCATAAAACTGCCATCACAAAAGTCATGGCTGGAAGTACGTTGCTCATTGCACACGAGAAGGTTGGGGATGTGAGCTTCAACCCAGCATAGTAGAAATTTTGATCAATCACTGGCCTGTAATTTATTGATCAAATACAATAATCACATTTAGTATATGCAAGTTTAGTTTAACTTTACACTTTTATTATTCATGCTATATTTGTGGTCCATGTATTAACTTTTTAGTCACGACAAATTATAAAACAGCATATCATAGTCCCTCTTCAAACATAAAAAAAACATGTAGTTTTTAGATTTGGAAGAACTAAAAATTGAATATAAAGGATAAATATATAAAATGTAAAATTTTTGCGACCGCGAATTAAACTAGTTAGAGGAGACTAACCCAAGAAGAGCTAGGACGAAAATTTGCAAGAAAATTCGGAATGTTATCTTAGGTTGACCTTTCCTACAAATATGAAAACAGAAGAGTTAGCATTAATTTGCAATAAAAATGTGACTATATGTTAAAACATGTTTATACAAACCTCTCAAACATGAATGCAAATGGAGCTATAGAAGCAGTTGCAAAAGCGTGGCGATAAACGACGAGAACATAGTGGCTCATTCCTTGGTTGAGGGAAACCTTAGTGATAATGTTCATACCAGCATAGCCAAATTGTAAACATATCATAGCAGTGTAATGTTTCATGTTCTCAAAGGAATTTGATTTTTCCATGGCCATTTTTCTTTATTTATTTGAGAAGAAGCTAGATAGGAGAGTTGAGCAAATTAGAGTAATATTGTAGTATAGAGAAAAGAGGAAGAACACTTGCAAGAAGGTTTGTGTTTCTTCCTAAGGAGTGGCATGGGTAGGGTTCTATTATTTATACCAACATGGAATTTAATTGGTTACGTCATATAATTGTACACGTATAATTTGCATTTAATATAGTGGGGTTGGCATTGGTGGATTTTATTGTAATAGGGGGCAACTCGACAATGCATATATTTTAATGCTTTAGGTAAAAATATTGAAACAACAATGGAATGCAAAATGATTGTTTTGCATAAAAAAAGTTAGTTATTTATAAACATAAAGTGGTTTTTTTGTAGAATAATATTTTTAAAAAGAACGCACAATAATATGCTTCCTTTGCATGAATGTATCTTCTTTATGGGAACAGTTGCCTTTCATAATTTCCAATGGAATCGATTTTTTTTTTATTGCTCCTCTAACTTTGAATTAATTAATCCATTTTTTTAAGGCATCCCACTTCTTCAACTAAATCTCACAATCTAGCAGGAACCCAATTATAGCAGTAAATAACGACACATGTATCAATTATTAGAAAAGGTTAAACTACTTTACAAGTAAAATTCAAATATGTAACCAAAAAGAAATACCAACAATGGATTGTTAAAGTGTTAAGTGATTTAAACCCTTAAGAAAATCCCTTCAAAAAAAAAAACCCTTAAGAAAATGGTCATGACTTTGATCTCTCACTCTTGCATTTGAAAAAAAAAATGGTCGAAAACGGAAATTAATCATTATTAAATTGTAGTGAAAACTTCGTATTGAAAGAAATGACAAATGGTCTTGCTCATTGACATTCTTAACACATATATGGTGAAAGAAATAGATAAATTGATTTATTTTTTGTTTCTCATTTTTTTTTCCGCAAATTTAATATTTTTTAGCGTAGTGTACAAGTTGTTTGTGATTTGAAACACTAATAAATTTTGAAATATAAACATACGTTTAAATGGATTCCTCCTCTTGTTTTTTTTCCTATTTGTCATTAAACCAAAAAATTAATAATTAATGTATTATTTATTTGATCTTAACCCTTCAATAATTTTTTGGTCTTAACCCTTCAATTGTAAGAGGATGAGGACCATGAGAATTCAGAGTATGATGGAAAAATAAGTAAATTTTAATAACTATTATTTTAGTCATAATTCAAACTCGGATATATTAATATATTATTTGCACCAACACAAAGTAATATTTTCATAAATTATTAATTTTTCCCTACTTTACTTTTTCTGATAATGTGTTAATGATAAAAACTTTTTTGCATACATGAAGTGTATATACTATATTTAGCAATCACATTTACCAATTATGGTGTGATAGTTATTAATTATTAGGATCATAGAAGTTAACTAAATAATACTATAGACATAGGTTTTTACAGGGTTGTTCAATTTGTAACGATGACAAATACAGCCAAGATAGTTTTCAGTGTTAATGATAATGGAAATTTAGTGGCGTCAACTACATAATTTGATTGACGTGAGGTTCTGATTTTGTGGCACTTTAAAGAATTTGTTGAACAAAGTGTCTCTTCTTACGTAGTAGGAGTTCGAACCCAAAATGACTAACAAAACCTAAACCTACTACGTAGTAGTAGTCACTATTGTTCATGGCATGTGAAATTACCATTTTTTCTTTTCATTTATAAAGGGACTTTTGAGGGATTCATATTTAGATCTCTTCATGGCATTACGTGTAAAAAGATCATTCTTCTTTTTCCATTTTGCTTTTACAGGATTAGGAGTTTGATGCGTGAGTTAATTGTGTGCAAGCAAGCACTAGCCAATTAATGAGAAAGAATTATTCTAGGAATTGACTTCCTAATACTTCCTTATACATGTATGTTTTAGCTTTATTTTTACACAAATCAAGAAATTTATACGAGTTTTCAAAAGCAAAATCAAGAAATTGATATAGGCAAGTCTATAAAAAAAGATGACAAACGTAATATAAAAACGGACAAATGTAGTTATTAAATTATGTTTGAGAGTTGAGTTTTGAAGGGAAAAAGACTTATCTTTAATTTGTAGATTAAATAAGTTGTAAATAAGTCATAAAATATTTTCTAAAATCCTTTTCTATCTTTGCTCGTAGCTGGGTGTGTAACGCCCGAGACTGATAAGGATGGGAAGTGGTCGTCGATGTATAAGACATGACAGTGAGCGGCTCCTGACAACTTCTAGGCAAACCGAGTCACATCGGAATGAGAGGGATTCTGAGACCGTGCAAGTATGCGACTGAATGGTTGAAGGAAGACTTATAAGAATTGTTTGGTACTACCAATACAAACAAGATGCATCTTCTTTTTGGTAGCTCATTTTATAAGGACTACACACTTAAGCGTGTTTGACTTGGAGCAATTTTGGGATAAGTGACATTCTAGGAAGTTTATTGGAAATCGTGTGAGTGATTACAAAACACACTGAAAAGACCAGTGTTGGTTTGTAGGGCCAGTCGATAATACTTAAATTTATGTGAGATGTTACAAGTGGTAGCAGAGCAGACCTTTCCCAATATGATGTGGTTCGAGGACAATGTTTGCAGAAGCTGGTGGGCATGTAACACCCGATGTTGACGAGGGCGGGGAGTGGTTGCGATGCACAAAGCATAACAATTAGTAGCTCCCGACATCTTCTAGGCAAACCGAATCACATCGAAATGAGAGGGATCGTTAGACTGTCAGATTTGGGATTGCGTCGTTGAATGTAGGCTTATAAGAATTGTTGGGTACTACATATACCAACAAGCTGCATCTTCTTTTAAGTAGCTTATTTCATAAGGACTCCACAATTAAGCATGCTTGACTTGGAGCAATTTTAGAATGTGTGACATTCAAGAAAGTTTTTCGGAAGACATGTGAATTAGGACAAAACACGTTAAAAAGACTCGTATTGATTTGTGAGATCAATCGGCAGTACTTAAAGTCGTCTGGAATGTTCAGAGGGGTCCGTAATTTGTTTTATTCTTTGTTGGTGTGGGGGTTTAGAGTTAGCTAAGAAAATGCATTATGTGTAGGTTACAGATTCCTAAGATCTTCAACTAAACTTTCTTAAGATTATTGTTCTAGTTCACCTTCACTTTTGTTCCCTGAAAACATAACATCAAGTGCTATACCTTCGGCTACCAATGTCTATACTCTATAGCTGATCGAGTAGGTTGCTCAATTTTGAGTATGAACTTTTCATTGAATAACCCATTAAAAGGCCATAGTCTATATGTCGGTTAGCGCTTTCAATTGGAGACCTCCACTAGTGAGTAGGGAGGTTGCAAGCTTCAAATTCTCCAATTTGTTTTTTTTTTAGGGAATCCAAATTCTTCACTTAGTCGCCTTCCAATAACATGAATTGTTAGTGAAGTGCGGAAGACACACATTCACCGGTATAAATTAATTTTGAAACAATTTTTACCGTATTTTCTATCAAATTACATTTTTAAACACATTTAAGATATAGAGTGTCAAGACTTCGTAGGTGTAGCTCAGTTGGTAGCTACGAGAGATAATTTGTGTAGGGGTTGGGGTTCGAACCCCTGATTCCCCATTTATCCACACATAACGTGTGTGAATCTAGCCACTAGACTATTTGACCAAAAAAAATAATATAGAGTGTCACGAATTATTATTATTTTTTTATCATTAATATCACCCTATTATATACCATTATCTGGATTTCGGTGATTTTTGTTGTATGGAAAAATCGTAACAATAGGATTTTTCACAAGAAGTCGGATCAGCTTGAGACTCTTACAGAAAATGTTAAACTCCAAACGTATTGGTGGCTGAAATCTCACTACGTTTTGTACGATTTTGATTACCCCTATTGGAGGCTAAATCCTTTATGTTGTCTTTAGGCGATTGTGTAATTCTTTTTTATAGAGTTTGGGCTGGTTGTGGCCTAACATTGGTGTAATTTTTACTTATTAGTTTCTCTTAAGCACATCTTGTGTTTGAGGAGCTGTCCGTTCCTTTAATAAAGTTTTTACTTTACTTCTTAAAAAAAAAAATATTAATATTTACTGCATATACATACTTTTGTGTCATGATAGTGGTCAGACTAACAGGCACCATGTAGTTTTTGTGAATGATCAATCATTTGCATTTGGATTTTCTATAGGATATAATTGCTTTGAATGATAAATCTATGTCATCTCAAGCTTTTCTAATTAATTTTTTTTCTTAATAAAATAAATTTTAGCTTATCGATAATATTTTAATAATTCATATTAGATATGGATATATTATTAATAATTAATTAATTTGTAACAGTGTTTTTTTACAATATTTAATTTATAACAATTGAAATTATATTATTTTTCTCTTTAAAATGAGATTCTGACTCTAGAGAAGCATCATCCTTTTTCTATAATTGGAAATCCAACAATACAACAATATATCTGAAGTCGTTGGATTTTAATTAAACGCCTCAATGATTTGCAGACTTTTCACCTTTGTTTGATCAAATAGACTATAAATTCATCTTTAAGATAAATAAGTGAGGTAATCGGAATTCGAACTCCAACTCCAGTATATGTTATTAGATATCCCTATCAACTAAAGTTTAATGATACATAACCTTAATATAATGTTAGTAAAAGAAAAACCCTAATTTAACGTCTTTTTATATTATATGTGAACAGAATCCGGATTCCAATCATCTAATTTAACTATTTTTTTTTTCTCGATAGATCTAACAGGAATATATTTTAGTGTGATGTAACCCACCAGATTCATGTCCACGGAACAAAATTAATATGAAATAGTTTCAGAATTTTTTATATTTTTTGGAATATAGTTGTTCATAATTATTACCGTTAAATATTTAGATATAGAGATTGATACATAGTGAGAGAGCAGTGGATGACACGTGTCACTGTAGCAATGACTGTTGTGGAACCTGAGTCATCCAAGTGATAGCAAAGTGGTATAAACCCCAAAGCCCCCAAAATAATCCAACTCAAGCACGATAAAAAGAAATGTCCTAGAAATAGAATATACTCTACCACAAGTGATTATAAAATCATGCTATCCTTTTCTCTCAGTTTGAAAAGTTATATTCCTTTTTTAAGAAATTAAATATTTTAGTAATATAAATCTTTTGATTGTAATAAATTATGGTTCTTAAGTTGTCCCGTAAACTTAGATCAATTGATAAAGATAATATATAATATATGTAAGATATGTGATTCAAATTACAGGAAAAAAAAAAAAATGATCACTAAGTTATCAAGACGGTCTATTTGAACAAACAAATCCAAGCAAACAATCCCTTTCCAATTCGATACACTGTTGTGTAAAAAAACATAAAATAGAATGCTCTGCTTGACGGTATTTCTACCAGAAATTTAATTAGTATGATATGTCATTTTACATATTATATTATTTTACACATGTATCATTGCTACATCAATTAATGAATATTCATGTATATAAATTGTTATATTCATTATCTGATGTGGCAACACATGATTAGATACATGTGTAAAATAATTGTACATCAACATAGTATACTAATTAAATTTTATCAATCATTGTATACTAATAGAATACATATTATGATCAGGTTGTCAAATTTGAGTTTTTATCTTAACTCATTTTACTTAGGTGAAATCGATTTGTAAACTCAACTTGCAAACTCGTTCGATTTTATCTCATAATAAAATAACATTAAAAGTAAGATATGATATATAACTTCTATAAATATTAATAAAGATCAACTTGAAGTATTAAATGATTAAAATAAGAGTCTTGAAATATATTTATTTATGACATTTTTATAGGAATTACCAATTGGATTAATATCAGAAAATAAAGAATCAAACAAAGCCAACAACTTTTATTATGATAATAGAGAGTTGGATAAGAACAGTCCCACATCATTTGGCAGCACCCTTTATTTTGATTTCTGAATAAAAAAAATGCACCTTTTAGTTTAAGCTTCCAAATTTAAACAAACTGCAAGTTAAATAGCTCAATTGATTTGAGTTAAAAAATGAAAGGAGTTTATTTGAAGAATTTTTTTTAAAGGAGTTGATGAGTTAAAAGTCTAAAGTCATGTTAATAAGGAAAATACTAACATAATAATTAACATACTAATATTTATTATTAAAAACTAAAACTTCAAACAAATATTTGAGAGAAGTCCCACATAAGTGGTTTGTGAAATATAAGAGATGTAGTTTAACTATAAATAAGAGTAAACCATAATGATTATTCGCTTGTAGAGAGGTGTGTACGTAGCTCATTTTGAGTTGGATTTGGCCAAACCCAAAAACTAAACCATATAGGGTATGTTCAAATCCAAAAACTGAACGATATAGAGTTTTCTGATTTGGACGAGGTACAATAACCACCTGCTACACCATGGGGGTGGTTTAGAGAAACTCACTAATTTACAGGTTAGGTTGGATTGGATAGTGGGTTACCTAATTTTTTTTTGTCTTTTTAATATTAAATGACAAAATAATGAGTCGTCATTTTTTTTCATAAAATTTATTCAAGTTTTTTATTTTCTTTAAAAAATTGTGTAACCTATTTTCACTATTTTTTTAGCACCATAAAATAATAAATGATTATATCAAATAATAAAACTCATTGAAAAATATTTGTAACAAACTAAAGTTGTATGACATAAAATTACATTAACATCAAAATTACCAAAAAATGCAACATCCTAATTTATAACTCTAGCGTGTTTTATTTTTCAATATAGAGGGTGCACTATGTCAGTTTTAGAAATTGAATTTGATTTATGACCAAAGTCTTTGGTATTCTCCTTCTTCTTATTAAAAAAAATAAAAAATGGTGGCACTATTGAGTCAGAGGATTTCTCAAGTCTGGGTCTGATTTTACCCGCTATTCATTTTTTATGGGTTTTCACTTTTTGAAATCATATCTATCCAATTACCTGATCCAATCTACTTTTTTGGATGGGTTTGACCAGATTATCCTGGTTGACCCAACCCATGTACAATACCCCTAGAACTTTCATAGTTAATTTTATGCCTCTTTGCTGTTACATAACAGGAAAAAGTACAACAATATAGAGCGATGCATGGGAAAAGATGAATGAAAAATAAAATTTACCGCAATAGATGTACATACAATCATATCCTTAACATATTCAAAATTTATTCACATAAAACATCAAATTTTTATTGTAAGAAGAAGTTGAAGCACATACAGAAATTAGACATGAAGGAATGATTTTTTCCCATTAACTTCACTGGACAATAATTCCAAAGCAAAATTGAAAATCCATTTCAATTGTTTTTTCTCTTACAGATAGTCATAAATTAAATTTTTAATATTCTTAATGAATTATGATTACAATAGAGTAATTCAACAAGATACTCGTCATTTATATTGTTTCATATGAATCATCTAAAATAGAGAAGAAAAAAAAATGAATTCAACTTTGGTAAGAACAAAAACTATTTCTTTTGCATTTCCTAAAGATTGTGATTAAAAGGTTTCCTTGGCATAGATAATTTATTGTCTAAGCTATAATTAAGGATAGAATCTTGAATGCAGAAAATGGGACTGATAAGTGATAAGGGATATGCTAACATGGTAAAAAAGAAATCTTTTATGCTTCAAGATTGTTCTCGTTGTCCTACGCATTCTTATCAAGACATTAAGGAGAACCAAACAAAGTATTTGTTTTTCATTTTGTTTGAACCTTCTTCTTTAACCTAACAATAAAAAACTTTGATAAAATATTTAGTAAAGATAATTATTAGTAACAATATTATCATTAAATATAAGCTGGTTGCATAGCCTTATTTTCTCTATTTCTTATTTTTCTTTTTTATAATTTGGAGACCTTAGAATGAAGTATACATGCATCCATTGCTTGAAGATTATTTTTTTCATTCGTATCAACAATGTCTTAAAAATTATTTGAAGGAGTTTAAGAAAAATAGTATAAATGATTAAACTCATTCAAATAATTTTCAGAACATTGGGGACACTAATGAAAGCAATAATCTTCAAGTAGGTGATGCATGTATCTTTCCTACTACGGTCTCCAAATTACCAAAAATAAAAAGAAGAAAAAGAGAAAACAAGGTTATGCATATCCACCTTATATTTAATGATAATATTGTTACTAATCATTATCTTGACTAAATATTTTATCATAGTTTTTTATCTCTAGGTTAAAGAAGAAGGTCAAACAAAATGAAGAAAAAAAAAAACTTTGTTTGGTTATTCTTCATGTCTTGATAAGAAGACTAAGGACAAGGAGAACAACGTTGAAGCATAAAAGTTTTTTTTTTACAATGTCATACATTCCCAACGAGTTAGATTTTTTGCTTTCAAGATTCCATCCTTCGAGCTTAGACAGTACATTGTCCATGCCTAAGAAACCTGTTGAATCAAATTATTTAGGCAATGCAAAAGAAATAGTATATGTTCCTAGCAAAGTTGATTTCAATTGATTCTTTTTTTTAGGTGATTCTTGTAACATCATATGAAACAATATAAAAACAGTATAAATGAAGAATATGTTGTTGAATTATTTAATTGTATAGGATAAATTATTAATACATGCAAAATTTCAAAAGTAATTTATATTAAGTAACAAGGGAAAAAAGAAAAAGTCTTATAATTAGAGACGAATCGAAGATTATTGTTAGTCCCTTAAAATCTCATCAAGCAATTGTTTGGAAATTTGGAATTGGTTCGACACTGGAAGAATTGCTAGGCAGAAGCATCATATCACAAGTTGTTTCATTAGAGGTTTTTGAGCTATTGGATATTGGAATTATCGCGATGCGACTGTTGCAAGTCACGATACGATCTACTCAGTGATCTTCTTATCCCGAGGTATCTCTAGGAGGCACGAAGTGATTTGTCTTAACCTCTAAATTATATTTAAACATTCTTTCATCTTTTTGTTGTGTAATCTTGAGAGACCAAATGGAAATATTTTAGGGAATTCAAAGGCTAAAGGTTGAGTGCTTTTGGGAGAGATTTTTTGGTTGAAAAACACTTTTATACAACCTGGATAGCGAGATCTCAGGGAGGATCAAAGATTTCTCTTAGAATCTTACTTTGAGCTGAGAGACTTGACAAAGGGGTAGAAATTAAGGTTTGCTCTTGAGAGCTCTTAAAACTAATTTCTTATAGCTTTTTTGTATCATTCATTTCACAGTGAATTGAAGAGTTTTTCTCTCCTCGAGACGTAGCTCGGTTTTGGGCTGCACTAGGTAAACAAATACTAGGGTGTTGTTCATCTACTATCTTATCTTTATACTTTAGTTATGCTTGTAAATTTGCTTTACACATAATTGCTAGGTCTGCTCAGTTGCTTGAGACCATTTGATTATTTAGTTTCCATTGATTTGTTCCACATTGGATTGTACTTGTGTTACATAATGTCACGTGATATTTGTCAATTCAAGTGTGACACATGACAATATAATTTTTTTTTGAACATAAAAAGTTGTGAGAGTGAGAGAGAGAGTGAATTGACTTATGTATCACAATTAAATTGGAGACATTTCAACCTTAATGATACACAAGTGGAGCCCTCCACATCTAAGTTCTTGGCGTCACTTGAGTTCAAATTCACAACAAAAGATCACTTTGAATACTTGTGGTAATTAATATGCGACCTTTAAAATCAATGAAGGGCTGTAATTAAGATGCGTTGATCTATTCCTGTTAGAAGTCACTTGTGGTGTGTATAGAACACCTATGTTTAGATGGGAAGCAGTGGGATTGTGGGAAGAAGTGAAATAACCACAATATGTGGATGTGTTGGAAGCCATAGAGACATTTCCAAATGGAGTAATGCAAATTGCTTTTATTCTAGAAGTATAATTTTATTTTGCTTTTGTTTTGGAAAAATAATTAATTAATAGATAATGCTGCTATGTTGATGTTTTGGAACCCACAGAAGCATTTCCAAATGGAATAAAACAAATATGCTGTTTTTTTTAAAACCGTAACTGTTAATACTGCAATTTTTTAAAACAAAAAAACGGTTAGTTTTTGATGATAATCGAACCATTTCCATCTTTATCAATTCAATCACAAAGTCGTTTTCATATCCCCTACGAATATGCTCTTATGTAATAGATAAAAAAACAAATAAGTAAATAATAAAACTTTTGATCTATATTATAAGTGTGATATATTTGTAGGACTAAAGCGAATTTAAAATTGAGATATCTTTTTTAAGATAAACTAGCCCACCGAAAATAACATCATGGAGAATCGAATCTAATAACTTGAGGAGAACACACTCCAAGGACCAAGCCAACACCGTGTGGCTAACTCAAGTGAGTTTAAAATTGAGGCCTTTTAAATGTGCCGAGAGAGAATAACTTAAAATTTAAGAACATTTTTAAATAAGTTTCTTCGATTGAAAGTAATTCTATTCGAGGTATGTCGTACATTAAGTATAAATTTCTCTCTCAATTGAAATTTGAACCTAGGTTCGTCACGTTATGAGAGTTTATAATAAAAATTATTGTAAATACTAGTACATGTTGAAAATTTAAGGGTTAATAGGTCTTTTCCCCCTGTAATATAGGTCATTTCCGATTTTGCCCCTGTAAAAGATTTTTTTGATTTACCCCCCTGTAAAATATTTTTGTTTTGATTTACCCCCCTAATAGGCCAAACAAAAATCAATTTTATTTTTTTTTCAAGAATTTTTCGTTTTTGTTTGGTCTATTAGGGGGTAAATCAAAACAAAAATATTTTACAGGGGGTAAATCAAAAAAAATATTTTACTGGTGGAAAAACCGAAAATGACCTATATTACAGGGGGATAAAGACCTATTAACTCAAAATTTAATATATACATTATTTACAAATTGTTAGACCTTAAAATAAAAAAATTGAATTCTTACACAAAAATAAATTATTTTTATATTTTCGCAAACTTTGATTGCAGACTATCTCTCTTAGTATATAACAAAAAACACCGAATTAATAGAAATATGAAGAAGCTAAGAGTTTAAAGTACACATAACAAATTAAATAGCAAATCTTTGAATCAACTTGCAACACGGGATATAAGACTCCCCATTTAACAATCACCCGACTTAGAAACGAACATCTTTATTGTACCAAAGAAAAAAAAAAACGAACATCTTTATATAATTGAACTTACGGAAGTATGTTTAAAGGTAAAAAGATTTGGGATCTAATACGAGACTTAAAATTTTGGGGGCCTAAAGCCATTGTTTTAGTGGCAGCCTCCTTGAGCCGGCCTTAACGATACTGCTTAATATATAGGTCTAGTTTCACTTAAACGGATGTAACGTTAGTAAATAAATAGAAAAGTTGCCTTCCTTAAGTATTCAAATGGATTTGTGTCTAAGGAAAAGTAAAAAAAGTTGGAAAGATGCATTAGCCAATCTTGTCTAATTTTTTTCCAAATATGGCCTATATAAGGGAAATTATATTGCCTGTCAATGATTCATCCATATGCATGACCATTAATTTGTTTGCTTCCATGGCTCCAAAACAAAATAAAGCCTCTTTATCGTCCAAATTAATTCATTTCCACCTAATTCCAACTTCTTTTAAGGGATTAAATTTTATAAGGGAAGATCATCTTGTTGTTAAAAAGCCTATTCTCTTGACCCTAAAGTTCTTCCATTGATGAGATTCTCAAGGACAATAAGATATTTTAAAAGTTGTGGTCAAAGATTCATTTCTTCACGTATAGGACATAACCTGTTGGGTTGGGGCTCTATCAGCCGACAAATAGCATTGCATTCTTTCCCAAACATCTTTTCTATAAATGTGCCTGCATTTTGCATTTAACATTGAACAAGTGTGCTAGTTGAATTGAAGATATGAACCAAAAATGCATGTTATTAGAGGAAAATGATCAAGGTCAATAAATTAAATAAAAAAGGACGACACTTTATCATCGCTTGCTTGTCATATCATGAGACAACTTGATTAGTAGCAAGATAAATGCAAGAAACAAATTGTTTAACACACTTTTTTCAAATTGTTATTGTTTTCACTAAATTTATAGGGCCACCAAAAATGCATTAAGGTCAGTAAGTTAAATTAAAATGGAAGGCACTTTATCATCGCTTGCTTGCCATAACATGAGACAACTTGATTAGTTTTCTTAAAAAAAAAATAAAAACTTGATTAGTAGTAGCAAGATAAATGCAAGAAACAAATTGTTTTTTTTTTTTTGGGTTTGACCAGAAGTACTGTTCAATTCCCGATTCCCTTAACTATTCTTTTTCTTCTTTTTCTTATCTTTTATTTCTTTCTTTTGCCTCAAGCACGGCACCGAGTTTACATACACTATACTATGGTTCGTAAACAACTCAATTTACGTAAACCTCTAAAACCGAAGAAAAAAAAATACGGGACTACATAAACTCATTTATGCAAGTCATGTAAACTGAGTTTACGATAGTGTACGTAAACTGAGTGTGCATACGTTATGTAAACTGAGTTTACAGTAGTGTATGTAAACTCGTGATTTCAAAATACATATGGTAGTGTATGTTTTAGGGTAGTGTATGAGAATGATGATATTTACATCTTTTCTTGTGTTAATAGGTTAAAGAGAGTGAGCACTCAAGGAGGAGGCTGTATCAAGATTATTGAGCGAAGAAATGAAGAAATCAAGGCCGAGTCAACTTGCTAAGTGAGCTATATGCTGGATTAATTAAGCAAGCCAGAGATTTATAGAGTAAAATTGGGAACCATTCACTGAGTTTACAGTTCACTTAGCAAATTAAAGCGATTTAGTGACAATGATGAACATCAGGCAATTACTCTGTGGTGAAGAAACGATAACTCGCTCCGCGAACTTCAATTTCTCTTTGTAAAATGTTACTTTCCCTACTATTACAAATAGATCAAAGCTCTTCCATTTTACATGATCACGGTTGAGAGAATATTAGGATTAGGCGATTCATGTTGGAGAAGCATCGAAGGAAAGAGGAATCAATATTTGATGCATTTTCATCTCATTTATTTTCAATTGTGTAAAGCTACCATGAAAATGAGTAGTTAATTATCTCTCACTTTTGTTGTGATTAGATGTAATTTAGCATACTCTTATGTATCTCTTTTGATCATAGAGTTATATATATTCTAGTTATACATAAATATCAATGTTTATCCTTGCTCTTAATGATTTTTTGACTTGATCAATCATAACATGATGCTTGATTTAATTTTTTTTATTAGAAACTACTTTTTAGATCTCATTCTAGGACAATCATTTGTTAAACTTGATAAATTATAGGAACAGATATAGGTTTAACAGTCACACACATCGCCGGTTGTTAATGCCTTTCGTCTTGTAATAACTATTTGAGGAAATTACGTTTAAACCTATATGATCTCTCATATTTATTTAGGAATAAAAAAATGTTTGAAGAGCAACAAGTGAGAATATTTTCGTGAGTTAACAAAATTGATGGTCTTTCCAAAAATTATTCTTACCACTTTGGGAAATAGATATGGTCTAAGTGAAACGAATATCAAGATCACAAATCCAACATCTAATGAAATGCTTGGTTGAAGATAAGTATGTGTATCACTAGCTACAAGAAGTTTTCTGATTCCGATTAGGGCAAAGGTTTTTTTTTGGGATCATCCGGATTCCATCAAGTTGTTTATCTTTTTTCATATTGTGATTATGATGGATTCTACCTATAAACCCAATGAATATCGTCTTTTGTGGCTCGTGTTTGTCGATGTCACTACTACCAAGTTGAGATGTCATCTTGCATTATTTTTAGCCTGTTTTTCAGTCATTTTCAATAGGTTTTTCCATCCAGAATAGAGGAGTATTAGAGAAATTGCTTATAATTTTGGGACATTTGTAAGGTTTTCTATATTTGAATCATGTAATTCTATTCTTCCCGAAACATAACAATTTTAGGGTGTTTTGATGTAATTCATGAAGAAATCATGCAAATCGGCAAAGAAGACATCCGAAGACTCATGAAGACTTTGGGAATATCATGAATGAAGATTCAAGAGGATTCAAAAGAAATTATTGAGGGAGCTGGTCCCAAGATATCTTATATGGAAGCAAACACCAAAAAGGGCGAAGAAACATGCATTTATGCACCAGACTGCACTCACATACACCCCGAGCATGTTCCATGCGCCCCACGCATGGCCATGCGTCTCAAGCATGACCTCCCCCCAAGGGTGGATTTTTTGCACTCTGATGCGCCTCAAGATAAATACAAACGGTGCACCAAAGAAGGTGGAACATTTTGTAAGGTCAACTAAGAGATAACCTTCTTTCTAGGAGCATGTCCGTGCTCATCATCAAAATACACATGTTTCATAGTCAAAGTCAACACGCTCAAGTAGGAAAAGTGTGTGTGCTAGTAATAAGTCTCATAACCCTCATCTGGTTTAAGTCGACTTCTCACACAAGAGCAAAATCCCGACGTTCATGCATTAATTTTTTGAAAACATGGTGAATGTGGAAGGTGATGCTCATTGTTGATTATGTGTTGTTGTAATCTTACATGGTATGTCTATTGATGATCATCACATTATCTAGCTTGATCTTTTATGAGAGCTAACCGATATTTGTGATCGTTATCTACAACTAATTGGGACACATAAACGATTCAACCAAGTAAAACACGTTTTGACTCCTGATGCAATTAGCCCCGCACCTCAGAATAAATGGATGACTATGTCAGACATGGACCTTCTCATTGAACATAAATATGAGTATGTGATATTTCTACAGTCAATCAAAAAAGGGAAGTCAGAAACCATATTTCCCTTACGTGGTGCACCATTATTTAGAGACCAATTAATATGTCTTCCTGATGGCAGTGACAACCATTTTATAATAATAACTTTTTCTTTAGTTTTCGTTTGTATTTAATTTTATACCATTGTTGTGTGTAGCTGTCATAACTTATATTATAAGTATATTTGAAGGCTAGGTGTCTGATTCCACCCACATCTATAATATGGGACCGCCACGTTAGAGATAATGTAGGACTCTGTAAGAGTCTAGATGTATCTGCAGGATGATTAGTTATAATAAACTCACTCGTGTTGTTGGTAATCAGATAATTTGAGATTATGATGTTGTTTTATTTGAAAACCTCGAGAAGGATGAAGATGTTAAGAAAGTTTTTGATGATAAAGATTGTAGATGGAGTTAAAGTTGAAGATGATAGTCTTGGAATTCATGATTGGGGTAGCATAGACCTTGAAGAAAATTAGTTCAAATGTATATCATTAGAGAGCCAAACACATATTATATTCAATGATTTTTTGATATAATTATATGTTTATGTTAGTCAAATCTTATAGTTTATGGAAGTTTGTTAAATCTGCAAAGGTATAAATGCTTTTTTTCGTCGTTGGTTGGACTCTATGTGATTTTGGATATATAATCCGAAAATGTTTAAAACTAGCTAACTTGGACGGTATGGGATAAAAGAAAAACTTTGGAGAGCGCGCAAGAAGAATGGAGTATGTGAAAATAAATTCTCGAAAAACAATTGCGTTGGGCCGATTCAAATATGGAATGTAGTAAAAAAATGTTCCAATTAGTCAACATGCGTACCTGCAATAACTACGGACAATTTCTTTTCCCACTATACTCTCTTCTCACTAGCCTTACTAAATTCCAAAATACCTCCATTTCGAATATATAATTCGAATTCGTTTTTGGTGAATTTCGGATTATATAATCCCAAATATGCTTAGGTATAAGAAACAATTAGAACCCTTCGCATTTCAGCAAATAAGATTTTTTTTTTAAAGCAACAAAAAAATCAAGTAAAAAAATTCTAAAAATCAAATACACCTAATGCAAAAAGATTCAAATCTTTATGAGAATATGAAAAAAAAGAAGGTCTAAACGATGTGATTTTAAATTTGAGGGTGAGAGTCTTGTAAGAAATCTTTTTCAAGGGAGTCTTGTATAACACCCTTGAATTCCACAAACAATATTTAATGCAAATAAATCATCTAATAAAAAGAGTTCAACATGCTATGTCATCATTTTCTCAAAACATGCATAATTCAGTTTTCATAAAACTCGCAGCGGAATAAAAACAACATCTGAAATATCTCTGTTACATCTAGAATCTCAAAGTGCATGAATCACAAAATCTCAATAACCTATCTCAGATCTCATAATACATAAACAATATGGTCTCAACATAATCTCAAGGGCAAAAAAACATAGAATCTCGACAATCCTAATCAGAGCCTATACTAGACTCTATGAAAAAGAAAAACGAGAAATGCGCCATGCAAGCCTCGGGTACTCACGTCTCCACGAACATTCTCAAGCCTGCACGTCCACACAATTTTTATAAATGGTGAGACAGTCAACCAAACGGCCACTAGGGGTTAGATAATATTCACATAAAAAGACATAAGCACAAAAATAGCATTCTATGATTTGAAGTATCACATATATACATGCTCATCATTCATAAGATATTACTATCATATGAATATTATTTTCAATTCAATCATACCACAAATCATATCATCGTCAATGCATAATCACATCATTTTCATATTAACATCACCGTCTCAATTAAACAAGCATCACCGAGCAAACATATTCGAGTACACAACTTCATACAAGTCACATCATTCACCAAGTCACATAATTCAAAAAATGCAACAAGTAACATAATCACATATGACATGTTTCACATAACTCATTTGCATGTAATGCTTTAGACATGACTCGACATACATGTGGTACCATTTAGATGTCAGAAGTAACTATTACAGATTGATCCACTAACATAATCCCCACCAATTACGTTCTTCACCAACTAACGTAATCCCCACCAATTACGTTCTTCACCAAAAGACTCAACATGACTAAATGCATGGACTTTCAAGTAAAAACTTGACAATGCATAATTCACAACTCTATATCATATAATTTCCACCATCATATACTATCTTCACCAAAACCTACCATTTGCATCATCAAGTGTTTTTATCCATACATCAACAAGTCAAAATCACTAAAAATCATCATTAAATCATCATCAAACATTCACCACAACAAAGAAGTAAAATCTCATTATTTAGCAATTTATAGCATTTTAGACGAACAATCAATTACTCCAAGTTAATCCACCTCCCGGGAATACATTTCATCATTAAAACAATCATCAACCATCATCTAAGTAGTATCCAACAATCATTTACATGTTAACTTAGCACAAACCATCATTTGTCAAAGTCCGTCTCTTTTTCTCCAAAGTTCGTCTATTTTTCATTCCCACATAATTCACCATAATTCACGCCTATTAATCGTCAATTCAATCATAATCAAACAAATTACCATGAGCATAAAGTCATTTGCAAGCTAAAAAGTCATATTTCAACATTTCACCAAAGTTCGTCTATAAATTCCAAGGTTCGTCTATTTTCACTTTTTTTTTATATCAAAAACCAAGTTACATGCTCTTATAGTTCTTTATCAATCCTACATGGTTATTTTATGTCCATTATTACAGAAAACCAATCATAACATCATCATTTAATTTAAGAAAAATCATCATCAAGTTATTTCAAGTTCATGTTCATTTCTCATTCAAAGTTCGTCTCTAATTGATAAAACCATTTCAAATCCAAGTAAAAGATGTTCCAACAACTTTATTAATCAAAACAACATCAAAACATCATAGAAGGAACGCCCAGGGATGTCCGGAAACAAACCCAAAGGCCTGAAACGCACAAAACAGTGTGTGCTGTTCTACACTCCTCAACACGACATAGAGATGCTCGCCCAACGAGCTCAGCAAGAACATGGAACCCAGAAAATGGCTTCCCTATCGAGAACTCACACCAAAACACCCTAAACTCCCGTTTTTGATCCCAATTGACCCAAAGTCGTTGTACAAACTTCATCAATAGATAACACAAGTAAAAGGACCAATTAAAACATATTAAACATGGATTCATATCATCAATTAATCAAGTTTTCATAATCATGTTTATTTTTCACAAAAACTCCAAAACTTCACAATTCAAACCAAACTTCATAACCAACACCAACAATTCATAACCCATCAATATTCAAACATACCTATTGATTTAACAAGTGATTTAAAACATGTTTGAGCAATCATCATCAACAAATTCATGGTTTTCACACAATTAAGCAAAATTCTCAAAACAACTTATTTCAAATCACCAAACTTGAGTTTGAACACATAAACAAGTTAATTTCATAATTTTCATCATACCCTTAATTATCACTTAATTTCAAGCACGAAAATTAACACACATAATTATCAATTTCATAAATTAAGCAAATCAAACATGACCTAAAAGCTAGAAAAGTGATTATAGCTTATTATGAGAATCAAACCTATCCTGCTTACCTCAATCTCCTAAAAGCTTAAGCTAGGGCTTCAATCTTCTCTTCTATCTCGCTTCCTAGCTTTGCTCCTCTTCTTCCTCTTCTAAGATCTTCTTCTATCTCCCTCTTCTCTCTATCTCTCTATTTTCTCTCTCTAGCCATCTTTGGCAAAACTTATGAAATGAATGCACAACCCTAATTCAACACTAGTGTTATCCTTATATAGCTTTACTAATAGGTTAGGTTTTCATTTTTCTTAATGAGCCTAGTAACTTTTCTCTACTCAAATGTTACTACAAAATTACTTCGTTAAAACCTCCCATTAAATACTCATACACCACCATCTTAATTAATTACCCCGAGTTACTACTATCTCTACTAAAATAAATCACCACACTAAAAATTACTAAAATATCCTTCAATTCTAAGATTACTGAAATACCCTCACTCATCAAATGACCATAATACCCTTAGGACTAAAATTACTAAAATACCCTGAGTTACATCTTGTTGTTTGATTTTTTTTCTTTTGATTTTCTGAACAAGTTTCGAAGCAATCAAATTAATTAACCTGAAAACTGGATTTTTGATTGGGACATGATGGGAAAAGCTAACAATGACCTAAAACACAAGGATGGAGGATTGGATGGTTAATATGGTTCTTAAATTGGCTATCTCTATTACAAACAAGCTCAGTCTTTGTGTTGATACAAATAAGATTATATAATCTGAATATGATTTTTCCCTGAATTCTTAGCACAAGAGGATGCATAAAGGGTGTTCAAATTTTATAACTCTAAAAATAAAACAAAGAATGCACCGTATACATGCTTCAAAGTATGGTCTATAGGGGTGTTTCGAAGGACTTATTTTTTTTCTCTCCGTATTTTGAAATCCTAGTTAGTGATAAATGCATTTTTCCACCAAAAATATAGGAGAAAAACTCACTTTATATTATATAATCCAATACCCTTAAAAGGATAATCCTTACCGGAGTATTTTCATAATTAAGTAGGGCGCTTGCGAATAGAGTATAATGAAAAATGTAGTAGTTATGTGCTCAAGGTTGGCACATAATTTGTACAAAATTACAGAAGCAAATTATTCATTTGACAAATTTACAATTTAGATACTTTTTAATTTTTACAACCAAAATACAATAAACAACTCATCCACCGTTAAATAAATCCTTTTTAACAACCTATATTTTTAACCATATATCTCTCTTTCTTGTGTCAAAATTTTAAAACCAAGCTAGCAGTCTGTTCCCTCCCTTCATCTCCACCCCACTTTTAGCATCATCTTGTTGGCAGTGGAAACACCTCTTATAAATATATATAAATTAAAAAAACAATTTTCTTAATTCCTTGGAAAGTACAAGATATTCTTGCTCACCTTTTCCCTCCTCCTGCCGGCAAATAATCCTGTCGCCGGCAACCGTTGCGCCACCCCAGACATTGTTCCTCTTGAGGTTTGTGCGTCTGTGTCATGAATTTGGAGTAGTAAATAAAGATATAATTAGAAATTTTTGTAATCTTAAGATTTTAATTGCAAATATTTAGAATATAAAAACCCAATTGAATCTTGATGAAAAAACCGAAGGACCTGCATGTTATTTGAACCTTTGTGCCATAATGAGTTGATTAAAAAATATTTGTAACGTTTCAATCCTTAGAAGAAAAGAAAATGACGAAATGGAGCCAAGAGAGGTGCATGTTATGTTTAATAAGAAATTACTAGGATTAAAATTACAATAGTTCAAAACAAAATGTCTTGATTTTAGTTTTTGGCACGTTTTAATTGTTTTGCATGTTGTCGCTGTCAAAAGAAAATTGTGTTGCGCATTATCTTGTGCTTTTATGAATCAATCTATCAAATTTAACAAAACAGAAAATGAACAAGACTATGGTTGTTAAATCCTTGAAAAAAAAAATACTATGGTTGTTATTGATTGCCAATTTCAATGTTGAAACATATCTTTTTTGTTTTTGGTACAAGTTGAAACATATCTTAATTATATATCATTTGTATTATTTGAATGTCATGTATTATTAATATTTTTTGTTTGGTTTATTATCCTTGCGTTTTCAGGCTTAATATTTTGAAGCCAAAGGAACTTGTGAGATTTTGAGTTAAACAAATTTTGGAGGAATTATCGAGGAGAGTTTCTCAATGAATAAAGCAGAATATCTTGCAAACAATATAGAAAGTAGTGCTGCACAAATTGTTGTAGAAAATGATGTAAATAATAAAGTAAATTATCTAGATTATCTTCCAGATGAAGCAAAAGAGATATTGAAATCATTAGCAAATAAATGGGAAAATGTATTGGATGCAAATGCGTTGGAAGTTATTCCTCTTAAAGGGGCAATGACCAATGAGGTATTCCAGATAAAATGGCAAACAACAGAAGGTGAAATGTCAAGAAAGGTTCTTGTTAGAATCTATGGTGAAGGTACTGACATTTTCTTTGATAGGGAAAACGAGATTCGAACATTCACATTCATCTCAAAGAATGGACAGGGACCTCGTTTGCTAGGAAGGTTTGCTCAAGGTCGCCTTGAAGAGTTCATCTGCGCAAGGGTAGTATTGCCTTTTTATTTCATTGTTTGTTCATCTTAAATTTTCACAACTTAAAGCCTTTGAGAATATTGTTACTGTTAGATTTGATTGATTATTGTTATTGTTAGACTTGGTTGGTGAATTGAAATTTAGGAATGAATGCCAAAATAAAACTTTGCATAGATGAACCTTTGCCAAACATGATTTAGAATGAAATTGATTAATTAAAATTGTGTTTTAAGTGATCATTAAATATTTTCTTCATTTATAGTTTTATTAATGATTATTTTATAATTGCCCTGGGGAAAATTTGGAAATGTTAGCAAGTGCTCTTAGGGCACTTGTTAAGAAACTTAAAAGAGAGTTTATCTTGGAAATGATATATTCAATACCTTAAAACTTTAAAAATGAACTTTTTCTGCATCAAATTTATAATTTATTTCTATTTTTGAGTTCTTAACTAATGTCGTAAGGATACTTGTTAGCATAACCTATTAAAATTTTACTTTGAAAGGTGTGCTTATGATATAAAACTTATGTTATTTTTTCTATCTAATGTAAAAGCTACTTTGTGCTTTCTAGTTATGTATTCAAGTTTGTAAATTATTTGTCTACAACGAGTTTAATGAGTTTAATGAGTTCATGCACAATGTGTTTTTATCAGACATTATCAGCACCCGATATGCGCGATCCATCTATTTCTGCTCTTATAGCCTCCAAAATGAAGGAGTTCCATGATCTTGACATGCCTGGTTCCAAGAATGTGTACCTTTGGGAAAGATTGAGGTATGTGATATTCAAAAACACAGCTTAACAAGAAAGTGTGAGGAAGAAGAAGAATATGTTTATGTGACAAATATGAACACAATTTGACCATTCATATAAAATTTCATGTTAATGATTCAGAAATTGGCTTATTGAAGCGAGGCGCTTGTTGTCACCCGAAGAAGTTGACATGTTTCATTTGAACACAATGGACAAAGAAATCTCTCTTTTGGAAAAGGAATTGTCGGTAACTCCTCAACGCATAGGGTTTTGCCACAATGATTTACAATATGGTAACATCATGCTTGATGAAGTAACAAATTCTGTGACCATAATAGTGAGTTTCTCTTTATGCTAATTAGTTAATTTTATAGTGTTATTGTTGACGCCTTTGTGCTGAAAAGTGAAAATTTCAAAAATGTACTTTTGTAATAGGATTATGAGTATGCAAGTTATAATTCAGTTGCATATGATATAGCAAACCACTTCTCTGAGATGGCTGCAAATTATCATACCGAAACTCCACATATTCTTGACTTTAGTAATTATCCCGGTATGCTGTAAAATTTCTCACCATCATTTTCCTTTGTTATATCCATTCAAGAATTACTTTTATGTATCTGCTTCTCTTGATAGATTTGGAGGAACGTCAAAGATTTGTGCAGACATATTTGAGCTCATCTGGTAACATTTTAGATTTTCCATGATAAAGATTGTGTTACATGGTTCCTTTTATTTAACATACATAAATATTTTATGGTAACTTTTTGTTTTTCCGAAATGGAACAGTAAAATACATGGTTTAAATTAAACAATTAGTGAATATACATGTATGTAACTTTGCAATTCATCATGCATATTGTCGTTCTCATAATGCAATTATTGGTTTTGAACACAGGAGAACAACCAAGTGATAATGAAGTGCAGCAACTACTTGATGAAGTTGAAAAGTATACACTTGCAAGTCATCTCTTATGGGGTCTTTGGGGAATCGTTTCGGTAGGTTCATTTTTTCACTCTAATATTTATTATTCTTGTCTTAAGCTTCTTATATCTTGAATTTGGATTCTCTTACTATAGTTGAAAGGTTTTAAATAACGGTCGCGGTCAAGGTCACGGTCAGATATAGGATTTCTCGATTTCGGTTGTTACGGATGTTGCGTTACGAATTGCGATTGTCGCGGTGTGAATTAATCACAACATTGCACAACTATTAAATAATGATAGTAACGTAAATAACTTAAAATAAAAATAGATTTGAAGTTCTAAACTAGATAAGGAGATAACATCTTAATTAAAAAAATATCCGAATTTTTTGTCTATTGTCATAAACGACATTTTTTGCGGCCGTATCGGTGTTTCATTGCGGCTGGAGTGGCGTTTCATCATGATTTTTTTTTCACTCTATAAAAAAGGCAGCGTCGACTATCTATACCTTTTTGTCGCGGCTTTTTTCTCAGTAACATACCGTTTTTTAAAACCTTTAAAAAGCCTTTTCACTCATAATCTAGCAGTCGACAGCCGGCAGTAGAGGACTCAATTTGGAAAGAAATAAGTTTTTGTAACTACTACTCCTGTCTCAAACATACAAAAAAAAGTCAAACAAAGTTATGTATTTGGTTAAAAATTTGTATTAAAAATATGATATTCATCTATCTTAATTGAAAAAATATCCGAATTTTGCGTCTATTGTCATGAACGGCATTTTTGCGGCCGTAACGGTGTTTCGTCGTGGCTGGAATGGAGTTTCATCGTGAATTTTGTTCACTCTATAAAATCAGTGAAAAACAATAACGTCAGCTACCTATACCTTTTTGTTGCAGCCTTTTTCTCGGTAACGGACCGTTTATTAAAACCTTTGAAAGCTCTTTCAGTCATAATCTAGCAATCGATAGCCGGCAGTAAAGGACTCAATTTGGAAAGAAATAAGTTTCGGTAACTACTACTCCGGTCTCAAAGATAAGAAAAAAAAATCAAACAAAATTATGTATTTAGTTAAAAAATTTGTATGTTTGGCTTATATTTTTCCTTATATTTAGGACCGGAGTAGATTGTAAACTAAAATACCGTAAGGTTACTTCTGAATAATAAATTTTATAGATTCTAAGTCATAGTTTTGCCTAACTTTTTGTTATGAGATAGAGATGTTTTTAGCTCAATCAATATATTATCTACTGCAACACTATAACTACTACTTACACTGTAAACTATCTATTGTCTTATCTAAACTATATTCACAATACTTTGTTCAGGAGCATGTAAACAAAATTGATTTTGACTACAAGGAGTATGCAAAACAAAGGTTTCAAGAGTACTGGTCAAGAAAATATCATCTTTTGAGCCCTATTGGATCTTCCCATGATAATGTTATTGCTGGTAAAAATACATAAGCGCATTCGAACAATGACATTAAATGTAAATAGATTAGTTTATATTTGAAACCAACAAAATATGAAAATTATTGCATATGAATATTGAGGAATCATTTTGATTCCATTTACATCATAATGGTTCCTAAGTCTAAAACTGACTTGCAGGGGAGGAAGCATTGGCATCAGTCGTCAATAAAAAATCAGCAAAGAGCCCTCCTATCTCCAGGAAATTGAAGAAATTTTTTGGTCTTGGTTTATTCAGATCAAAACACTAAAGTATTATATACTCTACATTTACCTTTATAAATGACAGGGGGAAATTTTTTATAATATTTTGAAGAAGTTTTTTAAAACAAAATTTTCTCCCTTTCTACAAAATCCACAACCTCAACTGGCCAAAGACAAAAATAGAGATTATAAGAATGAACTATGTACTTTTCATGTCACACAATGGACAAACTTTGCCAACAAATATATTTTCTCACATGATAAGAAGCCATATGACGATTATACGCATCATGTAAATTTTTAATTTTTATAAGTAAATATTAGTTTTTAATTACTATGTAATTTCAGTAACTGGTTTTTGAACAATATATATGCTACTCAAAACTTTCCCAACTAATCATGTCTTGATCAACTAGGATTATGAGCTGTCTGAAATAGTCTTGTTATTTGATAGGTTATGTTGTTTGATTTCAAATTCAATACGAAAAGTCTTTGTATTGTAACTAATGCAATTATGCAAATTGATTTTAAGGTCATTGTCAACGAAAAATATAGTCAAACTTCTTAAATGATAAAGGGGTTATATTCATATACAAATTTCTCAGCAAATTGTTGAGATGAAGAGATAAAAGTTGTCTTATACTATCTATTGGAGTGCAACAGAGGCGAAGAAGAAAGGGATATAAAAGAAAAGGAACAAATAAAAGAAGCAAGTTGGAGATAAAAAACAGAGAAAATGTATAAAAAGATATAATAGAAAACGTATAAAAAGATACAATGGAAAATGGTGTTCGGATCAGAATTAAAGAGAGAAAAGACAATAATGAGGTAGAGACACTCAAGACTCGATCTTAGTCAACCCACCAAATAAAATGTTAAGGCAAAGAAATAAAATTTTAAAGAGTAATTTCTGAATTTGTTATTCTTAAAGAATTCCCAAGTGCACTCATTAGCATGACCAAAGTAGAATTAATAGGTAGGAAAGAAAATAAAAGAAAGCATAGAAAAAGTTATAAGAAAAATGAGTTTGAAAAATCAGAATCAAACATAGAAAAAGAAAAGGCAATAATGACTAAATTGAATCTCTTCTTAAAGGCTCTCATATGTATATTGTTTTTTAACATAATCTAATTTTAATTATTTTTTTGGAGGGGGAGGGTGGTTGGAGAGTGAAGAAACATGCAAAATTCATTGAATCCATTGGGACAAAGTTTTTTTTTTTTTTAAATGGCAAAATATATTATATATATAAGGGGATAAAATCTCAAGTATTAAACCAAAAACAGAAAATGAAAACACCAAAAACCCCCAAAGAAAAACCACCAACACCCTTAAAATGCTAAATCCCCTAAAAACAACTCCTCAAAGAGTCAACACCGCTAACAGTGATCAATTAGGCACCCGATGGTGCTATTGCGTCAAACGTTCAGCTTCGACCACCACTCATGTTCCGGTTTATCGGAGGAGACATCACAACAGCCTAAAAGGACCTGAGTCACAAACATGCTTTCGACCTCGAATCAAAAGCGATCGGCCCACAAGACTTCCGACACAAGTCAAAAAGGCACCCCTCAACTCACGAACCACCAGAGCAGACACCTTAACTTGTCCAAAAACTCGACCCACCAATAACCTGATGCCAAAATCCAAAGACAGAGAAAAGGCGGAACAGTAGCGCAAAGGGAACAGCTCGAACACAAACCAATCAAAACAAGCCACCAAATCAACCTGCATCACCACCACCTGAATAGACCGGCGAACACTCCAACCCTCAACTAGACAACCACAAACGACCACGATCCTTACGACGACGAACAATCCGGGAGTTGCAAAGAGGGACGATTAATCGTGAAGGACCTGCACCCATCGACAACTGAGCAGTCAGGAAGGCTTAAGGTGCAACAAACAACTACTTCGTCAACACGAAGCATCTGCACACCTAGCTCTTTCGAGCAACAACAGCCAAGCAACCAAAATCTAATCCAAGAGCAGGAGGCCTATAACGGCAAGGCTCCAAAAGAACAAAACCGCAACACCGACAAAACACAGCCCCGACAACACACAGAAACCGACACTGAGAAGAAAGTGAACCACCAAAGGCTGAGGGAGATCTAGATAGCGTCGACCCTAGACCCTTGACAAAACACAATACCTGAAACACAAACACAACAAAAAAAACACAGACAGAACAAAAATACAACTGAACAGAGAACCACCAAGAGGCTGAGGGAGATCTAAACAACCTCTACCTTAGACCCAAGACAGAACACAACACCTAAAACACAAATACAACAAAACAAACACAAACAAAACATCCCAAAAGGCAGAGCAGTGAACCACACCAAAGGGTTGAGGGAGACCTAAAGCAGCCTCGACCCTAGTCCCTTGACGGAACACACACCCACAACACAATAGACAACTGGATACAAACAAACAGACAACAGAAAACGTCGGGCATAGCCGCTAAAAACTACCCTAGACATCTTTTGAATTTCAAATGATATCTCTTCGACAATAACTGTTTTTGGCTCGTCAATCTGGTACCAACTTTTCTTTGATATCCTGCTTGCTTGTCGAAATCCTGCTTGCTTGTTGAAGCCTCTCCATCGAATGCTCATATCTCGTTACGTCCACGAACTCGATCCAGCTTGAACGTCGAACTGATTTAGACTTCTTCAGAACTTGAGTCGAACTTAGTTGACTGCATTTATTGTAGCCTATCGAAAATACAGGCTAACAGTGTCTCTGTAACACTTTTTAAGGATCTTAATCAGAACTTCCCTAAAAAAAAAACAGAACTTTTTTCAGTCTTTTTTTTTATGAGAAACAAAAGTGTACAAAAATTTGGTCATTTTTATAATAAACGTTGATCAATTTTCAAATGTATTATATGTTTAATTTTATCTGTGCTCTTATTTATTATTTTAAAAGTAAGTTAGTAGGATTAAAAGTAATTAATACAAGGGTATTAATTGAACAAATTTAAATTTATAGGAATATTAAATGCAAATAACAATTTTCTAGATGCTCTTTTTGGTTATGAGGATTTATGTATTTTGTTTCTTTTTAAAAAGGATGAGGAGAGTAAGTTTTTATAAAATTTTTAGTTTTCAATGTATTAAAAATTGTAGTATTTGACTTTTTTTAAAGAATAATTTATGAATTTATCATTCTTAAAGAGTGTCCAAGTGCACTCATTAGCAAGACCAAAGTAGAATTAATAAAAAAAAAAGAGTAGGAAAGGAGATAAAAGAAAGAGCCCTGGTGTAATAAGTTTACAAACGTAAATGACTTATGTGTTACCAAAATAAATTAAATGACCTATTTATTACAAACCTCAAACTTAAAAGACTCCTCGTGTAATTTAGCTTATTTTTTTAGTGAAAGAATGTTGAGGCAAATACCAATTAGTTAAGACCCTACCTTAGTCAACACACCAATGAAACCTTCCGTGCCAAATTAGTTAGTCTTAATTTGATGTAATCTCCGTTACTTATTTTTGTATGAATTGTATTGGGCCTTCCTCGAAAGTTCATGAACTTCTCTAGTTGTGAAAGGTTGAGAGTGATAGGGTGGAAATCTACAAACGTTTCGACAAAATATCAACTGCCTAAGATATTTTATATATTGTGATGGAAACATTACATACCTTGAATCACGGTGTTCCCTTCCTATTGGAGTATTATTCTCAATGGTTTCCTAACATTAGTAGAAATTTGTTATACCAAAGGAATTTAATTTAGTTTGGAGTAACTTTTTAAAAGGTTAACAATACTTTATCCCAGTAAATTTTTTATTTTACATTCCATCTCTGTAATTTGAAGATTTTTGCTTTATCTTTTTTTATAAATTTTGATTGTATAAAATTGATGATATGACAGAGAGTAAACTGAAATTTCCTCAAATTACAGGGGATGAAAGTACCATAAATTTGATGCTATGAAGGTCCAATACCAAAAAATCTTCAAATTATAAAGATCGAATTTAAAAAAAAATTTATATGAGTAAACCTGAAATGATCTATATTACAGGAGGTAAAACATTATTAATAGTTTTTTAAAATTTTAAAATTGAGAGACTGTAATTTTGAATTTAGAAACTTGAAACAAAATTGTGCATCCACTAAGAGATTGAAACTGCATTTAAAGATACATATAATTATCAATATAAGTGGCTATAAAACTCATTTACTAATACATTTTTAACTCAGTTGTTAGGGATATTGCATATTATATGCAGGGGCGGGTGTTCGAACCCCGGACACCTCACTTCTCCACAATTAAATTGTCTGAGCTCTAGCCACTAGGCTACTTGACCAAATTTTTTTTTTCTTTCAAATAATAAAAATATAAGCGTCTCTACCAAAAAGAAGCCAAGTTCGTTAACCCAACTGACACTCCAAATGTGCCACCTATATATAATGCATCCAAGGTAGACCAATTACAATATCTTAAACCTTCATATCTAGTGATAATAGTGATAATATGGTGAGATTTATCTCCTCCCAAAATGCACCATTCTCTCTATTATTTTCATTTGTAATCATATTAAATATAGTCATGTGTGAGACAAATGCTTCTTGCAACAAAAAAGACAAACAAATACTCCTTTGTTTTAAACATGGACTCACCAATCCATTAGGCATGCTGCCAACGTGGTCCAACAAAAAAGATTGTTGTGAATGGAGAGGAGTTCACTGTAATATCAATGGCAGAGTCACAAATATCAGCCTCCCATGTTTCACATATGATGAAGATATCACTATTGGGTACAAAAAGAACAAAACGCATTGCTTGGCCGGTGAACTACACATTATTTTATTTCAGCTTGAATTTTTGAACTATTTGAATTTGAGCAATAATGACTTCAAAGCTATACATGTACCCTTGGATTGTCCAAACTTGTCTTTTGTTGACACTCCTCATAGGATTGCAAACTTTTCCAATGTTGTTCATCTTGACTTGTCAGAAAATGAGAATCTTGTGATTAATGATTTGAGATGGCTTCTTCGTCTCTCATCGTCCTTAGAATTTCTCAATCTAAATTTTATCGATCTCCATAAGCAAGTTGATTGGCTTCATATATTGACTAAGCTTCCTTTGCTTTATGAGTTACATTTGAGTAGTTGTCTACTTGAAAGTGCTAGTCCATCTCTTCTATATGCCAATTTCACCTCACTTGAATATCTTGATCTTTCTTACAATGATTTCTTCTCCGAGTTGCCTGTTTGGTTGTTCAATCTAAGTGGTCTTTCTTATTTGGATCTTGGAGATAATCGTTTTCATGGCCAATTACCTCAAAATTTATTGAATTCTCAAAACTTACAATTATTGGATTTGAGAGACAACATGATAGGTGGAACAATTCCCGATTGGATAGGCCAACTTGGAAACCTACAATATCTAAGTCTCTATAGGAATTTATTAATTGGATCTATTCCAACAACTTTGGGAAATTTGTCATTCTTGACTACCTTTAATGTTGCCTCAAATAACTTGACTGGTAGTCTTGAAAGTTTGGGGAAACTCTCAAAATTGGAAGCATTGATAGTTGGAGACAATTATTATCTTTCTGGAGTTCTGACCCATCAAAATTTTACCAAACTCTACAATTTAAAAAAATTGTATTTGGGTTCACCCTTCTTCATCTTTGACTTTGATCCCCACTGGATTCCTCCTTTTAAACTTCAACTGCTTGATTTGAAGTATGTAAATCTTAAACTTGTTCCATGGTTGTATACACAAACAACTCTCGCTTTTCTATTCATTGGCTCCTCCTCGTTTAATAATACATCTCCAGAAATGTTTTGGAGTTTTGTATTTCATTTTAAATTTCTCTCTTTATACAACAACTCCATGCCTTGGAACATGTCAAATGTGTTGTTGAACTCTGAACTTGTATGGCTGGTTGGAAACGGTTTGAGTGGTGGCCTTCCTCGATTAACTTCCAATGTGAGTGTTCTTCATATAGGTAACAACAATTTGTCTGGATCTCTTTCTCCTCTCGTATGCCAAAAAATTATAGGAAAAAGCAATTTGAAGTACTTGGCCATCTCTGACAATCATTTATCTGGAGGACTCACTGAATGTTGGGGAAACTGGAAATCTCTTATTCATGTTGATCTAGGAGGTAATTATAATCTAACAGGCAGGATTCCACACTCAATGGGTTCCTTATCCAACCTTATGTCATTGCATATTTTTAATACAAAGTTGAACGGGGAGATACCTGCATCGTTGAAAAATAGCCAAAAACTTGTGATTGTTAATCTTAGTAAAAACAAACTTTCTGGAAATATACCAAATTGGATTGGAAATGATATGAAAGTTATTCAATTGAGATCAAATGAGTTTAGTGGTGATATTCCTTTACAAATATGCCAACTATCCTCTCTCTTTGTTTTGGATCTCTCAAATAATAGATTAACTGGAACAATACCTCATTGCCTACAAAACATCAAATCCATGATTTTCAATAATTCTATACTAGATATATTCAGTATTTCATGTAATTTTTTCGGTGTCACTGTTGATATCTATGTTCCATTGCTGACAAAGGGCAACGACTTATCCTATAGCAAGTATATGCATGTAGTTGACCTTTCTAACAATCAATTGTCAGGTAGAATACCTTCAGAAGTATTTCGACTCACTGCATTACAATCCTTAAACTTGTCACAAAATCAATTAATGGGAACCATACCAAAAGAAATTGGCAACATGAAACAATTAGAGTCCCTTGATTTCTCAAACAACACACTCTCGGGAGAAATTCCTCAAACCATGTCTGCTTTGTCTTTTCTCGAGGTATTGAATCTCTCGTTCAACAATTTGAAAGGTCAAATCCCATTAGGAATCCAACTTCAAGGATTTACACCATTTAGTTATATGGGCAATCCTGAACTTTGTGGAACTCCGCTCATTGAGAAATGCTGCAAACACAATGAAGCCCTTGGTGAGGACACAAATGATGAGGAAGGATCCGAGCTAATGGAATGCTTCTATATGGGCATGGGAGTTGGATTTACAATTGGCTTTTGGATTGTTTTTGGTTCTCTTTTATTCAAGAGGTCATGGAGGCATGCTTACTTCAATTTTCTTTATGATGTCAAAGACTGGTTTTTGTCAAAATAGTCATGAAGTGTACTCTATCACTTGAAACTTTTCAATTCGGTAAGAAAAACTAGTTTATTAATTTTTACGTGTTTTATACTTATCATCAACATTACACTTTTCCCTTAGAAAAAACATCACATTTCTTGTCTTTTTTTTTTTTTTTTTTTTTTTTTTTGTAAAGAAAATCACATTTCTTTATTCCCTTTAAAATGCATATTCAATATTAATCTAAGTAGGCAATTATTGTTGGCAAAATTACATTTTTAGTCCCTTAACTTAATTTCAGATAACAATTTGGTCCTTTATCTTTTTTTCATTTCAATTTGGTCATTTTTGTCCATTTTCATATGGATTTTAAAGTTTAAAATTCATGATTTTATTTTCTTATGGTCTTTCAGTCTTCAAATCTATGATCCTCGTCTACGTTTGCATAAGAATATTAGATTTGAAGCTTGAAAATGTATATGAAAATGGACAAAAAGGACCAAATTAAAATGAAAAAAAGATAAAGGACCAAATTATTACTGAAATTAAGTTTAGAAAACTTTTATTATAGCTCAGTTGGTTTAAAATTTTCAAGTTTGAAACTTGATAATGTGTGACATGTACGCGATTACACTACATAGAAATTTCCTCTGAAAATCAGATATTTACAAAAAAATTTATTGACTAAACCTAACTCACATCCTTCTGAAAGTCTCATAACACATGATGATAATAAATGCAAAATTAAGTACAAATTCCATGTAAAATATCATTAGTGTGAATTTGTAAGCAATCAAAAGACATCAAAATTAAGTACATGGAATTTTGTACTTAATTATCATCACATGATTATTGTACATGTAGTAATTTTTTTACATAACAATTTGGTGATTGACATAAAAGTATTGATTGGTGTAAATTTTTCAAGTTGGACAATTGATATGTGCGTGTACACGCACAATACTACCTACGAGATATACTTGCTTCGACACAAAATCAAAAAAATATATTTGGCACACACAAAATCAAAAAAATAATGAAAATAATAGAAAATAAAATTGAATAATTTCAATTGATGTGACTAAATAATTTTTTTTAAAATTTTTCCATTTCATTTGAGGGTGCCTAAATAATATTGATTTGTGATTGTGTCCATAAAATATTTTCTCACTACCTATGTACAAATAACTAGTATACATAAGTTGAATCCATGCTGTATTATTTAGTGAATTCAATTATGCAATTCATATATGACATTTGTATTGATTTATTTTTCAGGGAAACATCATGGATTTATGTCCTTGGCGACTCTAATCATGTATAAGTACTTGGGAGTGCCTTTTTTTTTTTTGGTACAACTTGGGAGTGTCTTTCTATTCTGGTCTTTTGATTTCTTACAAAATTTCATGTAGTTCAAGATTAGTGTGAATTTGTAAAATAATTAACTATTCATACTTGGTTTTCAATGAAGTTTCAATAGTAAATCAAATAAATAAAGTTTCATCGAGTGACGAATTTCATCTTCAATTTCGTCCACCTTTTCAACGAGCTCCTCGTCTGAACTTTTCCTCCTATTGACTTTTTTTTTAAACCGGGTATCCTTCTATTGACTTTTCGACTGTGGCAAGAACTAACTTTAACCACATTCAACACCTTGTCGCACCTCGAGAAAATACTAAAATATGACGCCTTCCTCTTGACAACACCCTATTTACCTTTTCCCTAAAAAATATTGTTAAACGTGTTACTGTTGAAATGTTGAAATGAGGCTGAATCTGTGCCATGTCCTAAGCAACTCCCAATAGTATATCTAAGCTGCACAAATCTCTGATGTTTCGATCCTGGTGGGTCAATACCGCAATCTGTTTTTGCCAAAACGTTTTGTTTTGGTTTCGTTTCGGTTTAATTAATCGTGAAAATTCTGTTGGCAACCGTAGTTCCATAGCAATTCATGTCACTCAAACAACCCTCGTCAAATGCTATTCCCTCTACGCTTACTCATTTTGAAAGGCATGCTCATTTTGTACTTCAAGTGTGTTTATACTCCAACACATGTCATTAAGTAAACGTTGTTTTTATTTTGTTCAAAGAGATGCATATGATGTGTAAGACACCTGGTAAATGTCGTATTCCTGTTCATTGTGAACCTGTTCATTGGAGATGGTTTTTTGCTCGAAAATTAAGGGGTCCCTGTTTGTATTATGAATGATTTTCGAACCCTCTACTTTGTCTTAACTCTTGATGTTGGGGGTTTGTTTTTTTTTCTTTTCGGGGCAAGTACTCCTTGTACTTTTCCCGAATTGTGGGTTAAGTATTCGATGTACTTCTTTCATTATCTAATAAATTTTGCTGTTCAAAAAATAAATTATAAATTCTATAACTCCAGAACAAAGCATAATCTTGAATATTTGTATATGCTAGTGTTGGTTTCACTACTTGTTAGTTAATAAGGGTGTAAAAAATTATTGATATAACTGGTTTGAGGCCACTTACTTTTGTCACAAGTGTTGATAGCGCTAGCAACTAGGGAAGAAGCAAGTTGGCTAAAATGCTTGCTAGTAAGAACAACACTTTTAAAATGTTACTCTTCACAGGGGTTGTAAGAGTGGATGATGTACACATCAATTAGTCGATCCTTTGACGAAAGGATTATTAGCTAGAAAGAAAGATGAGAAGGCGCTCAGTGTTAAGAAGGAAGACGAAATGTACGAAGAAATTAATGCAACCTAAGAAAAAGGCATCCAACAGAGATTGTGCGGAAAGTATTTCAAACCAAACCAAAGCATTGCAGTGCAAGTTATAATCCAGTTGCATATGATATAGCAAACCACTTCTCTGAGGTGGCTGCAAATTATCATACTGAAACTCCACATATTCTTGAGTTTAGTAAATATCCGGGTATGCGGTAAAATTTCTCATCATCAATTTCCTTTGTTGTATCCATTCAAGAATTACTTTTATGTATCTGCTTCTCTTGATAGATTTGGAGGAACGTAAAAGATTTGTGCAGACATATTTGAGCTCATCTGGTAACATTTTAGATTCTCCATGTCAAAGATTGTGTTTTATGGTTCCTTTTATTTAACATACATAAATTTTATTATGGTAGCTTTTTGTTTTTCAGAAATGGAACAATTAAATATATGGTTTAAATTAAACAATTAGTGAATATACATGTAACTTTGCAATTCATCATGCATATTGTCGTTCTCATAGTGCAATTATTGGTTTTGAACACAGGAAAACAACCTAGTGATAATGAAGTGCAGCAACTACTTGATGAAGTTGAAAAGTATACACTTGCAAGTCATCTCTTATGGGGCCTTTGGGGAATCGTTTCGGTAGGTTCATTTTTTCACTCTAATATTTGTTATTCTTGTCTTAAGCTTCTTATATCTTGAATTTGGATTCTCTTACTATAGTTGAAAGGTTTTAAATAACGGTTGCAGACAATGTCGCGTATAGGATTTTGGCTGTTATGAATTGCGGTTGTTGCGGTGTGAATTAATCACAACATTGTAAATAACTTAAATAAAGATAGATTTGAAATTCTAAACTAGATAAGGAGATAACATTATATAATTTACGATTAAATATGTATTATATTAAAAATATTACTTTCATTTATCTTAATAGAAAAAATATCCGAATTTTGTGTCTATTGTCATTAACGACATCTTTTTGCAGCCGTAACGGTGTTTCGTTGCGGCTGGAGAGGCATTTCATTGTGATTTTTGTCCACTCCGTAAAAATGGTGAAAAATAGTAACGTCGGCTACTATATCTTTTTATCGCTGCCTTTTTCACTCATAATCTAGCAGTCGACAGCCGGCGGTATAGGACTCAATTTGGAAAGAAATAAGTTTTGGTAACTAGTACTCCGGTCTCAAACATAAACAAAAAGAGTCAAACAAAGTTATGTATTTGGTTAAAAATTGTATCAAATATATCTACTTTGGTTGCCATTTTTTTCGTTATATTCGTGACCGGAGTAGATTGTAAACTAAAATACCGTAAGGTTACTTAATAACAAATTTTATAGATTCTAAGTCATAATTTTGCCCAACTTTTTGTTATGAGAAAGATAATTTTTTTTAGCTCAATCAATATACTATCTACTTCAACACTATAACTACTACTCACACTGTAAAAATAGGCGTAGACATTTGAACCTCTATTGTCTTATCTAAACTATCTTCACAATACTTTTTTGAGGAGCATGTAAACAAAATTGATTTTGACTACAAGGAGTATGCAAAACAAAAATTTAAAGAGTACTGGTCAAGGAAAAATAATCTTTTGAGCCCTAATGGATCTTCCCATGGTAATGTTATAGCTGGTAATGGTAAATAAGCGCATGGGTACAATGGCATTAAATGTAATATCGAGGAATTATTTTAATTCCATTTACATCAAATTGGTTGGTTCCTAAGTCTAAACTTGACTTGCATGGAGGTAGCATTGGCATCAATCGTCAATAAAAAATCAGCAAAGAGCCCTCCCATCTGCAGGAAGTTGAAGAAATTTTTTGGTCTTGGTTTATTCAGATCAAAACACTAGAGCATTATATACTCTACATTCACCTTTATAAATGAAAGGGGGAAATTTTTTATAATATTTTGAAGATATTTTTTGGTCTTGGTTTATTCAGGTCAAAACACTAGAGTATTATATTACTCTATTTTCACCTTTATAAATGAAATTTCTGTCAAAAAAATAATAATACAGTGGACAAACTTTGCCAACTAATTTATTTGCTCACATGACAAGAAGGCATAGGAAGATTAGCATCATGTAAATTTTTATTTTTTATAATTAAATATTAGTTTTTAATTACTATGTAATTTCAGTAACTAGTTTTTGAATTATAGATATGCTACTCAAACCTTTCCCAACTAATCATGTCATGATCAACTAGGATTATGAGCTGGCTGAAATAGTTTTATTATTTGATAGGTTATGTTGTTTTATTTCAAATTCACATCGATATAGTGATAGATGTTGAAGTTCAGAATTTTCAATACGAAAAGTCTTTGCATTGTAACTAATGCAAATTGATTTTAAGGTCATTGTCAACGAAAAATATCTCAAACATCTAAAATGTGAACGGGGTTATATTCATATACAAATTTCTTAGCAAATTGTTGAGATGAAGAGATAAAAATTGTCTTATACTATCTATTGGAGTGCAAAAGAGGCGAAGTAGAAAGGGATATAAAAGAAAAAAAAAACAAATAAAAAAGCAAGTTGGAGATAAAAAACAGATAAAGATTGTCTTATAATGTTAAGACAAAGAGATAAGCATGTAGTGAAGATCAAACACACGTCCAATTACCGATATTGAATTATGCACGTTTAAGATGAAGGGCGTTTTGGTACTTTCACAGGAAGAGTATATAAGGGTGTTTGGAGCTAGAAACTTCATTTTTCATGTGTTTTCTTCTCTCTAAAACTCTCAAGGGCAGAATTTTCTCCTCCCTCTCTCTAGAAGGTCGAATTCCACCGTTCCCTTGTCATTCAATCCTTTTGAGTTCAATACTCTTGTGTAATCATGGTTAGAGATGATTCAAGCATGAAGATTTCATAATTTTGGTCTTAACTCAAGCTCACTCAAAGTTGGATGATCTTAGCAAGAGTGCATGCATTAGGGTTTGATTGTAGAAGCTTAGAAGTGTAAGGTTGTACCAGAATCTTAGGTGAGTTCTCTAGATAGACTCCTCCCTCCCATGAATGGTTATGTTATGTGAGTTTATTTGATGAAAACTAGTGTATGTATGTTCCCTCTAGTGCCCCTTTTTATGTCAATTGATGCATGAAACATGTTTATATTGCCATGCAGTCCATTTTCCTTTGTTTTTATGCATTCTAGATGATTGTGGTGCATTAGGTTGCTTGGAATTGAGGTAAAACATCAAAAATCGCATTTTCTGCACTTCTGGTACGAAGAAACTCGCTATTAGCGAAATTATTTCGCTAATTGCGAAATTCCCCAGGACCATTTCGCTAATAGCCAAATTTTGGCTATTAGCCAAATTTCGAGACAGCTCACAGAGCCATTTCACTATCAGCGAAATTCTAGCGAAAATGGCAGATCAAGTTCCACTTTTAACATAAAGAAAACCCTCAATCTCTAATAACCTAATGTGCCCTCATACTTGAGTTTCCAACGGAAAATGCATGAGACATATGAACATATTTCAACAACAATGGCACTTGAGAGAGTTTAAGCATGTTTATTCGGGTAGCGATAAACAAAAAATGGGGTAAAACCATATAGCCTCGACATAGATCGTCGAGAACTAGAAAGTTAGCAAGAACCTTAAGCAAAGTTAAGTCGTGAATAGATAGGCATAATTGTCATACCCCAATTTTTGACCCAAATTGTCACTGACACGTGTCGTTTGACCCTACATTCATACGCAATTTGACCTGATCGATCTCTGACGTTTCGGTGAAAATTCCGACAGAGAGGTATTTTAAAATACCTCATATTTGATTCCGAGTCGGGCCCTCTTCTCTCTTTATTTTTTTATTTTTATTTCCATCTTTTTTATCCCTTTTTTTAATCATTTAATTTTAATCTTTAATTCATTATTTAATTACCATTTTTTTAAGATAAAAGTCCAAAAGGTAGTCTGCATAGTTTTTTATTTATTTCTTTTTTTCGTTTTCATTTTTAATTATTATTATCTGATAAAATTCAAATTCGTCCATATCCAAAAATCAATCCTAATCCAAAAAAACAGTTTCACCTCATCTGCAGGAACACAACTACTTTCCTCCCCTCCAAGCCACATTTTTTGTTACTCTTTAACAAACCCTAAATCAAAACCCTCACACTATAAAACCAAGCCTGCACAGCCAAGAAGAAGGGGGGACGGTAGCCAAACACACACAAAGCCGCAACAACAATTTCACACACATTTTAGCTCCTAGTGTTAAGAATTCTAAAAACCTTTTTAGCTTCTAGTTTTTCAATTTCATTTTATTTTGTTAACCTAGCTGCCGTAGCTTACAAGAGAATTCCGCAGAAATACTTTTCCATTAAATTCCAATATTCAAAGTTTTGCTTATATCTTTTTATTCCAATATAGTGCGATTGAATTACTCCCTTTTTGATTCCAAGCCGTGAACCATTTCTTTTCTAGAGCTAGTTCCAAATTATGCTTATTATTTTCCATTGTTACATGATATATTGAATTCAAGTCATGCAAATTCGATTAACCACATGCTGCTATATTTCAATCCCAATTACTCTATGTGTGTTGTACATATCTACTTTAATTGAGAATTGTTGCTATTGCCATTATCCACATATTTTCATTGCTTGAATTATTGTTCCGTTTGAATTCCAAAACAATTGCTTGTTGTCCTAGTTTTAATTTCTCTTATTGTTTTTTTCCTTTTTATTTGACAATTATCATTGCTTGTGGATCCCGTATTACTTGTTCATTGATGCTGCTTAATTCCATCAATCCATTGGAAGCAATTTGATGTGCTACTATTTGTGTTTCTTCTATTCTTAGTATTGTTTTCTTTCTGTGTAGCTACCGTAGGTACAAGCATCTCACCGTGTTTGTGCCTAATTTTGGTTTGTTTGTTTAGTCCATTGTTTTGCAGTACGGTTCCTAAATTTACAGTCTGCATCGAATTGTTCGAGGGAATTTTACTCATTTAAAGTGGCCAGTTTTTACAGAATTGGTATCTCCTTCAATTTTAATTGTTCTAAACAAGTGGTGTTGCTGGCTGCTCTCCAAAGTTAAAGAGATTCCATCATGAAGAGAACCGGGTGGCCCCTTTGCATTTTTTATTTATTTCTTTTTCATTGATTTTTCTTTGCTTTTGTATTTTGTATAGGTTTAGATTTATCATTCTGCATTTTATTATTTATTTATATTGTGCATATTTATTTTTCGCAGACTTTAGCATGTATCATAGGCTTTTATGTAATAGCTTTAGGTGCATGTGTGCGTGTGTGTATGCCTTTTATTTTGCTTCTAGCTTAGGTTAAAGGGCCTCGTGGTGGTCCAACACCGCCATAAGGTACCTACGTTTTATTTTTCCTTGCTCCGTTAGTTTAATTTTAGTCTTATTATTCAAAAAAACAAAAACATGCAAATAACCACAAAAAATCACAAAAACTCTTTCACAATAAACCTTGATTCCCAAAGTCAAGTGATCCTTTTATTTTTATTCTTTCATAAATCAAACATTGCAATCTACATTAATCATATTTCAAGTCATTTTTCTTTAATATAAAAAACACAAACAAATTTATTTTGCCACTTGGCTTTTCATTTTAAAACATTTT